>Ga0214923_10000719_pt1 | contig 49209 bp, 45 predicted proteins | sample LL1510_MetaG_FD_177993 | JGI IMG/M metagenome (GOLD analysis project Ga0214923, IMG submission 177993) | Freshwater microbial communities from Lake Lanier, Atlanta, Georgia, United States - LL-1510 | ecosystem: Environmental > Aquatic > Freshwater > Lake | place: USA: Georgia | collected...
AGTTCTCTCATCCATGACACACGTTTCCTTCCATGGCATAAGTCCCTCACTTTCAATGGGTGGTTATGCCTAAAGTGTAAACTATGCGCCCGGAATGTTGTGTAAAGGATGTCCCCGGAATGTACCAACTGGTCGGGGCGGCGGGATTTGAACCCACGACCCTCTGCTCCCAAAGCAGATGCGCTAGCCGCTGCGCTACGCCCCGTTTGAAGTGAGCTTTGCGTTTTATCGTAAAGCCCCCCAGTTGGCAATTACCGTTTCTGGCAAGAATACAGGCTATGGGTCTAACCCCTATGCACCCACCTCGAAAATCATCGATTCGACTGGATTTTTAGCGAAGGAGTATCAACATCCAACTTCAATAAGACTACGTCTTGAACGAACACTACCAGTCTACTGAAGCCCCAAAGAAGGAGCTTAATTTGCAGTATCGAAGGATTAGGCATCGGGGGAGCCTATGACTTTTCGTCTTTTTCTGGCAATTTTTACCACTTTCGTAGTTGGGCTCTGCCCTGCCATCAGCGCCCCGCTGAGCTCTGACCACGAATCCCCGACTCAGTTTATCCCCACACAAGTTTCCACAAGTCCCACGGTTCGCGCGATCAAATTTACTTTAGGCTCTAGAGAAGAATTGTTTGATGCTCTTGTCTCTAGAATCAATCAATCTCCCGAGGACTCTGAAACATTAGCGCAACAACTGGCCACCTTAATCGGGATTGAGGGAATGACTTTAATTAAAGCTACCGACGACTACTCTTGGCTTACTAACGATATCGCTAGAAACCACCTCAGTGCTATCGTTCACCAAGCAACATCGGCTCAAAGGCCAGAAACTTCCAACGAAGATGTTGTCACCCAAAAGCCGAATCAACCCCTTACAACGAGCGCTTCATCGCCTCCAACCCCAAGAGGAATCGACTCTTCCAGTCTTGCCAGCCAAAAGTACTCTGAGCTCGTGCAAATGAAGAACCTACTTTCGACATTGCCTTTACCCAACAAATTTGACTCCTTTCAAAAATCTGAGACAAATCCTGACTTAGCAAAAGTTCAATCACTCATGAGAAGAATGGCTCATACCTATACGGAACTCTTTGATTATCATCGACGATTTCCAGGTAAAGATGTGAACGACTTTCCTATTATTGAGGATATCAACGAAATTTTACGAAAACAAACAGGAGCTGAAAGATATGGGGGAGTATCTCCAGCTGAAGTACTTTGGGAGAATGAATTATCAATGGCAATGGCAGAGAGTGGTGTCAAGAGAGACACAGGGGCCGTGCTTGATGCCCTAGCAAAAAATAGAGGTTCTTGGGCTGCTCATAATTCTATGGGAAGCTCTCTTCCGAATCTCAAAGATGCCGCAAGAACGATCCCCTCGTACGATCTTTCGAAATCAGCTTTAGTGGCTCTGGGCATTGCAAGTTGGGCATCATCTAAAATCAAAAATGGCTCAAATTTAACGGAAAGCGAGCGCCAACTTGTCGAAAAAACTCTGAGCACCCTATTTTCTCACCCTTACTTCTCAACACCTGACAGAGGACCCGACTCCGCAGGAAAAATCGACCTCGGACAAATTTCCACATGGGGAAAAATATACTCCCTAGATGTGATTAATTTAATAAGTTCAGATCCCCAGTTATTAAAGCTCGCTCCGCAAAAAATAAAAGATAGCACTCAAAGAGCCTCTCTTGTAAAAACCATACAGGACAACCTATTTCTCAATCTCACAGCATTAAAATCAAATCCCGCGATGGAAGATGGAATTGGTGGAAGTTTCTTTCACACCAGTCTCACTTTTGCAGCTTTTGGGGTTCTCCGTAAAGAACAGATCGATTTTCTTTACCCCAAATTTCGAATGATTCGGGAAGCCAAAGGTGATGGAACTTGGCCCTACACACCTGCTAGAGGCCCTAACTCCGGAGAAACTCGACGAAGTAGTTCCGCACGAGCAGCACCCGTCGCCCTCACCCAACTGATTCATGAGCCTTCGGAAAAGTCCGCAAACGAAGGAGTCAAAGCTCTTGAACAACTTTTTAATTTTTCAGGTTCTTTAAAGGCTCATGTTGCTCGCGAAGGGGTTCATTCTGGAGAAGATTATCTTGCCCCCTATTACTGGGCACCAGGTCTTCAAAGCGCCGGAAAATTGGCAAAACAGCTCTCGGACCAACAGCATTTATTGTCTCCTGAATACAAAGCCAGACTTTCCAATGTCATCAACAACCTCACAAATTCAGCGAGAGCTTCCTATGAAACAAATCACGGCATTATTACTCACCCCGGAGTGGCGACTTTTCAGCAGTTGGGTCCCACTTTCAGCACTAGCTTAACTATGAACGCTCTTCATAACTTGGAACTTGCAGCCAACGGATTATCGAAATCCAGAGAGACACCTAGAGGACCTTCACTGGCAGAGAGTCTTAAGAAAGGGCTACCCCGCACGGAGGCAGAGATCGAAGCTGTGCTTAAACAATTTGATGAACTTGCTGATCTCAATCAGGGAATCGATGGAAAGAAAATAAAAACAATTTTGGATGAATTAAAAATCGTACATACAACAGGAGAGTTTAATCTGCTCATCACCCGTACACTGTCTCAAACTTCGCATCAACTCTCGGAAAAAGAAAAAGCATTTCTGATTGAAGCCGCTGAAACCTATGGAGACGATTTGATATCACAAAAAATAAGAGAAATGGCAAAGCTCGCCCTATCAAAAAGAAATATCGCTTCTCAATAACAGTGAATGAAAAAAACAATCATTATCTAGTGAAGTGAGCTCCGACCCACCACGTGATAGCAGCAACAAAACCCGATGCAGGAATGGTTAAAATCCATGCCCAGATAATTCGCTCAGCGATGCCCCATCTTACGGCCGATATCTTATTCACTGCCCCAACCCCGATAATCGAGCCAGTAATAGTGTGGGTCGTTGAAACAGGTATTCCCAAACCGGTAGCTAAAAAGAGAGTAATTGCTCCGGCTGTTTCAGCACAAAATCCACCGACCGGTCGAAGTTTTGTGATCTTCATTCCCATGGTCTCCACAATTCTCCAGCCTCCGAACAAAGTCCCAAGCCCCATCGCTGCATGACAACTCAAAACAATCCACAAAGGAATTTCAAATTTGTCACCCGTTCCAAGTTTTCCCACGGAGAAAAGAAGTACAGCGATAATTCCCATCGTCTTTTGAGCGTCGTTTCCTCCATGACCGATACTATAGAGGGATGCCGATACCAATTGTAGTTTTCTAAACCAACCATCGACTTTTCTTGGAGCTGCGCGAAAGAGTAGTCGTGAAACTAGAGCCATGAAAATAAATCCAAGCAACATTCCAAACATGGGGGATAAGACAATGGAGGAAGCAATTTTAATAAAACCGGAAGCGATAACTCCGGACACGCCTACCTTTGCGACTGCAGCTCCACTTAAGCCACCAATTAGAGCATGAGAAGAGCTCGATGGAAGGCCATAATACCAAGTGATAATATTCCAAAGAACAGCCCCCAAAAGTGCTGCGAAAATAAGCATAGGGTCGACGATGGCTGGGTTGATGACCCCTTTACCAATCGTTTTTGCAACGTGAACATCAAAGAGCGCAAATGCAATAAAGTTAAAAAAAGCGGCCCAAGCTACTGCCCATTGCGGTTTTAGTACTCGTGTTGATACGACTGTCGCAATGGAGTTAGCTGCATCATGAAACCCATTAATAAAATCAAATATCAGGGCCAGAGCAATAGTAACAATCACTAGAGTTCCCACAGAGGACTCACTTTCTCTTAAGCGTACTCGAGGACAATCCCGTCAATGATATTAGCAACATCTTCACAGAGATCGGTCACTGTTTCCAAGATTTCATAAACCTCTTTGAGCTTGATCAAAGTTTTCATATCATTTTCATCTCTGAATAACTTCGCAACCGCAGCTCTTAAGATATGGTCCGCTTCGTTTTCAAGCCGATTGATTTCAACACATATTTTCTTGATCGCTGTCGGATCTTTCAGGTTTTCTAGGTGGCCTACTGCTGTTTGAACTTTTTGAGTGGCTTGTACACAAACTTCGGCAAGCTCGCGTCCTTCATGCGGCATCTGTTTGATTTCGTAAAGAAACACTCTTTGAGCTGCAGCATCGATGTAATCAAGAACATCATCTAAAGTGCTAGTTAACACGTGAATATCTTCACGATCCAATGGAGTGATGAAAGTCTGGTGCAACAGGTCCATCGTTGCGTGTGTGACCTCATCACCTTTGTGCTCAATATCCTTGATGTTCCGAACTCTTTTTTCCGCTTCATCAAGATGAGCTAAGAGTTCTCGAAACTCGACGGCTCCTTCACTAATCAAGGCCGATAGATTTTTGAAGAGGTCAAAAAACCGACCCTCTTTAGGAATGAAACCACCAAACATGAGCTACCTCCAAACGGTAAAAGTGGACCTATTTGTAATGTTTGAGCGGTTAATTTTCAATTTATAAACTGTTAAAAATTGGTTAGGCTTAGGGATTCACAACGACAGGTCTAAACCTTAAAAAGTCCTTGAGTTCCAGTGACTTACTATTGCAAGCCAAGTCTGACAAAATTTTACCCACAGCCGAGGCAAATTTAAAACCGTGTCCGGAGAAGCCAGCGGCTAACGAAACTCTCTCGTAAGAGGGGTGGTGATCGATCACGAAATGCTCATCCGGAGTCATTGTATACAAACAAACAGAGCCCTCAACTGGGGTGGGCTCCACTTCAGGCATAACTTCTCTTAGAAACTGGCTGACTTCAAGATGGTCTCGCTCAGACAAAGTCCGGTTCACTTGCGATGGATCAGAAATTTTGTCACCGGGCTTGTGGATCGCTACTTTGAGTTCTTTTGAATTAGAAAAAGTAGGAAACCCATAAATAAAACCATAGGGCATATCAAACGCAAAACAGCTATTTACTTTTTTTAGAATGGAACTGTTTTTACCTTTGAACCAAAATTGAGTCACTCGATGAACTTGTAGTTTAAGGTTGAGAGCACTTAATAATTGTGAGGTCCAAGGACCCGCCGTAATGACCAAACGCTCAGCTGATATCTTTTCTTTCTTTGTCTGAACCCAAATTCCATCTTGGTTAGCTCCCCAAGATAGACAGGGCTCTTCAAACCTAAGCTCTGCCTCCAACCGTCGGGCCACTTTCAACTGAGCGCTGACACATCTCTCGACCTCTAAAAACCCGGCGCCGGGCTCTTCGAGACCCGAAAAATGAATAGGCACATTAAAAGAAGGATTCCAAATTTGAGATGCCGTCTCTGAGACATCCCTAACATCAAGTCCGAATAGATCTCTTGATTTTCTGATACCGGTTAGAATTTGGCTATTTGAAGGTCCAAAAATAGTGAGACCCGTTAAATGGAGTAAAGTTTCTCCAGACTCTCTTTCTAGCTCCCTCCAAAGATTATAGCTCTGATGAAGAAGAGGCACATAGTCTGAATGTTCGAAATAAGCTTTTCTAATCAGGCGAGTTTTGCCGTGGGAACTTCCTAAAGAGTGAGCTTCTGTAAATTGCTCAAGCCCTAGAACCTTGAATCCTTTTTTGGCAAGATGATAAACAGCACTGCTTCCCATTCCACCTAGACCGAGCACAATAACATCATAATTTGCCATGGAAAGCAGTCTGGCAAAGGGGCTACTAAGAATCAACTAATTAATTCGGACACCAAAACTTGAAATTTGAGCAGGTAAGACGCGTATGCTTTTTGACATACAGGCGTCGGAGAGTTCTTGTTTTCTCTGAGGTTCAACGAGGACCAATAAACTTCCACCTTGAGCTGCTCCACATACTTTAGATCCTAAAACATTCTGAGTTTCAAGAAATCTGATAATTTCATCGAGCCGTTCAGTGTTAACCCCAAGAGTTGTTTTTCGTATTTTCCATTCTTCAGTTAAAAGAGAGCCTACCTTTTTCCAATCGACAGGTTTTACTAAAAGTTCTTTGTGAAGTGTTTCAGCGACTTGATGTAAAGCTTTCAGCCCTGATAAGACATTGGAGTCTCCCTCCATCGCTTTCTTGAAAACTTCCCAGTTACTTAACCCGCTATGATGCATCTCTCCTGAAAAAAGCACCAGCAAACGAGAATTAAGTTCTTCAACTACACTAGGCAGATAGTTCTCATGAATAATTTCTCCAACGTGGGAATTAAAGCAACTCAAACTCCCAAAAATTGCCGCGAGATAATCTTGAGTTCCTGTGGGTGTTTTAAGATACTCCGCTTCAGCGTCTCTTACCCAGTTCAGCATTTTCCATCGCCAATCCGCTTCTTCATATTTTCCATTGAGATGACTTAGCCCACGAAGAAGAGCTACACACAAAGTCGACGATCCCCCAAGACCACTTCCCAATGGTGCTTGAGTTTCAATTTTAATTTTTAGTTTAAAACCTTTTTCAACATTCTCTTGAGCAAAAAAGCGGCCCACAATCGCCGTTGGAAACTTTAATTCTTTGGGAGCTTTGTCGGGTAAAAGACCCTTTTGATTTGGAGCGAATGAGAAATTCACTCCTTGGGAATTTTCTATTTCAACAACTTGTTGGGTATTGGGTTGGCAGTCAAACTCGCAAATCGCTCTAATATCGATTGCAACGTTGATGGTACGGCTTGAACCGAACAGACAGTAAAGCGGCCAGAGATCCAGAGTGCCGCCAGCCAAGTCACAGCGAGTAGGAGCTGAGACCACAAATTTTTCATGCTTCATAGGAGTGCCAATGGTTTAAGGAAACTCAATCACCTTTTCATTTGACTTAATATACCCTAACACTTGGCGAACGACCCGTTCTTGTTCCTCGGAGCTTTTTTGAAATTGTTCGATTTGCTTTTCCAACAACCACTTTTGCTCCTGAACGGATAACATTTTTTGCTCAAGTTTTTGGTTTTGATGAACCATTCTTCGCCAATCCAAAAGACCCCGTTTGGAGAACGTGCCCATTAAAACGAGCAAAGCAATAGAGATCAAAAGAGGCAAACGCACAAATAGGTGATACTGTCGCGGCATGAGATTAAACTTTATTTTTAGGTGATTTAAAAAAGGAAATCGAATCAGATTCAGATAGGAAAACTCTGACCTAACACTCATTATACTAGGGTTTAAATAACGTCTCAACAGATGACTCAACATCTGTCTAAATCTGATGAACCTTGATTGTATTGGTAGAGCCATGAGCAGCGTTTGGAAGCCCCGCAGTAATCACTATTTTATCTCCAGTATTACAAAGTCCCATGGCTAAGAGCCTTTGACCTATCGCTTCAAACATCGATGTTTGACTCATGAGACTATCCATATCTTCCATATAAAGCCCCTCAACCCCCCATTTCATGGAAAGTTGACGATAGGTTTCAAGATTTCCTGTGATAGCCAATAGCCGATTGCTCGGTCGACATTTCGATGTTAATAGAGCTGATTGACCCGATTGAGTTACAACGACCATCAACTTAGCTTTCACAATCGAGGCTAATCGCACAGCACTTTGCAGTAACGCAACAGCCAACTGCCCCTGAAGTGGTAGCAACCACTCGTTATAAAGAATGGGCTGAGGATAAGGTTCGCTTTCCATCTCCTCGATAATTCTTTTCATCATATGAACAGATTCAACTGGGTATTTGCCCACAGCTGTCTCATTGGAAAGCATCAACGCATCTGTTTCATCCACAATTCCATTCGCAACATCTGAAGCTTCCGCACGAGTTGGTCTAGGATTATCCACCATAGACATCAACATTTGCGTAGCAATGATGACCGATTTTCCACGAAGATTACACCGGCGAACAATTTTTTTCTGCAATACTGGAACCCGCTCATTTCCTACCTCAACAGCAAGATCGCCCCTCGCCACCAAAATACCATCTGAAGCATCGATGATTTCGTCAAGGTTTTCCAAAGCTTCGCGTTTTTCGATTTTAGAAATGACTAAAATCTTTTTTCCGCGCTCAGAAATAAAATTTTTAAGGTGTCGAACTTCTTGGGCTGTTCTCACAAAAGAGAGAGCAATAAAGTCTACCCCTCGATCAACACAAAACAAAATATCTTCGTAATCTTTTTCTGTGATGGCTCTAGCTGAAAAGGAGGCCTCAGGCGCGTTGATTCCTTTATTTTGCTTAAGAATTCCCCCATCAACCACTAAACACAGCAAACCTTTCGAAGTCCGCTCGAGAGCTTTTAGGGTCATTAAGCCGTCATCCAGCAATATGGTATGTCCGGGAGAAACATCGCGAGTAAATTCTTTATAACTCGTCGGTATAACAGCGATGTTTGTCTTAGGATCGATGGAGCCTACAATATTCTCTGCAGTGATGATAACTTGAGACCCGTCTTTGAGCTCGATTTCTCCATTCTGCAACTTTCCAATTCTTAATTTGGGTCCCTGAATGTCTGCCATAATCCCGACTGGACGGCCAAATTTCGTCTCAAGTTCTCTTAAATCACTAATAATTCGAGAGAACTCGTTGTGATTTCCATGTGAAAAATTCAGTCGAACGACATCAACACCAGCTCGAATCAACTTCTCAAGCCATTCTTTAGTGCTAACCGCGGGTCCCACAGTGCCGACAATTTTAGTTCTTCGAATATTGCTAGACATAATGCCGAATCATACTATCTGACCCGTCACTACGGCAATAAGTACCTGTTATTGAAGATAGAGTGAGCTAATATGGGCATTCTTGATAATCGCTTGCCCAAAGAACTCATTGAGGGTTCCGACGATACTTTCCTTAAAATAGAGTTTCCCACCCAATGTATTGAGTCTTGAATAATCAAAACCTCGAGATATTTCGATGATTCGATCTCTTACTCCGGAGTGCCTTGATTTGATAAGGTCTCTACTTTCGCTTTCAAATAGCTCTAGCTCTAGCTTTAGAGCCATCATGTGGGAACCATTTTCAGAGTTCACATTTACAAAAAGCTCATCCACACTAAACAACGGAACTCCTTTGGCAGCTTGACTAGCGGGAGCTCTGTCTGCCTCTTTAGCACCATGACCTCCACCGTGACCACTCTCAGCTTTAGGGGCTTCACCATGACCTCCACCGTGACCACTCTCAGCTTTAGGGGCTTCACCATGACCTCCGCCATGTCCTTCGTTTTTGGCTAATGCTGTTACGTGTTCGGTTTTTTTCTCAAGTTTCGTCATGGCGTAGACATCTGGCAAAGCCGGTTTTAACAATTCGACCGACTTTTTAATTTTCCAAATATAAACGCCCCCAGTGACAACACTTGAGACCGACAAAACGAGAACCCCAACTTTTAAAAATTTAGTTTTCATGACTTGATTATAGCTCAAAATAATGCATCGCGTTTAATTGTGCCGAACTTTCCCAAATTTCAAAGCGAACCGATGAGACAACCATGATAAAATAAAAAATAAATCCAATAACTAAGAGCAAATTTTAAGTGTCTAAAAAATATGCAATTTTGATCATGATTGCTCTCATTACGGCCAGCTCTCGCGCCGAAAAACCCAACTCAAAGAAAAAAAACAGAGCCACCAAAAAAGTTGAAGTCATAGATAAAAAACAAACCGAAGCTTTAGATGCTCTTCAAAAACAGGCCCGCCCCGAAGAAAAACCCATTGAAGTTTCAGTTCCAGAGGATGGAGAACTCGAAAACACCACAGTCGAAACACTGAGAAGATCCGATTTCATCTATCCTTCCAATTGGGGTCAAGCAGGACTCTTTCGCATAAGATCTGCAGAAAGTTTACCCGAAGGTGCGCTCGCTTTTGGCATTGGTGGAGAGTTTTACTCAATCTCAGATGCCCCTGATTTTGGCTACGGAAATAGAAGAGCTAACTCTATCGCAGAGAGTCTCTTTGTGGGATATTCACCAGCGCCCAAGTTAACTCTCTCAGCACAAAGACGAAACTCATCTACAACATTTGGAAATCCTCAAAGGCTTATTTCATCTTTGGGAGATTTTAACTTTTCAGCACAGTACGCTTTTGAAGTGACCCCATCTCTTACTTTGGCACCTATCGGAAACTTTTTAATAGCTTCAAACTTCAATGACCTAGCTCCGTCGGGAACTACTATCAGCGGCGGTTTAGGCGTAGCTTCAACTTTAAGTTTTTTTCAATCTACAGACCTGCCCCTATTTATTCATGCCAATATTCTTTATCACTCACCTCAACTTCGAACGACAAAGACTGGCCCTTTAGATCCAGAGGCCTATTTTAATTTTAGTCGCTACCACACGTTGACGTTTGGATTAGGAGCCGAATTCAAAATTTATAGTTTTATTCCTTTCATGGAATTTATTCATACAGTTCACACCAACTCCTCTTTGAGCTTTGGCAAGTCTCCCTCCAAACTGAGTCTTGGAGCCAGAATGACCCCTCTGAACAATAAAAGCCTAGCTGTGCTTCTAGGGGGGGATATCGGAGTCAATAGATCGGTCACTTCGGGGGTTCCTTTTTCTCCTGGTTATCAAATCATCGGTCAAGTGAGTTACACGTTTGGACTTCACACCACCGAGCGGAAACACTATTTCACGACAAAAGATGTCAATGTAGTCGACCGAAAATTTGTAATCAAAAAGCGCATCAACTTCAAAGTGGGTAAAGCAGAACTTCTTGCTTCGAGTTTTGGAATACTGGATGAAATCGCCCAAGTGATCAAACAAAACGAAGTCAAAAAACTTCTGATTGCAGGCCACACCGATTCAACTTCCAATGAAGAATTCAACTTGCGACTTTCTCTAGCTCGGGCCAACTCAGTTAAAAACTACCTAGTCTCTAAAGGTGTTTCCGAAGACATCCTTACAACTCAAGGGTTTGGGAAACGAAAACCGATGGCTTCGAATGCAACTGAAGCAGGCAGACGCGAGAACCGCCGAGTCGAATTTTTTATTATTGAATAGCCGCCCTTTTAGAGTTATTTTCCCCAAAAAATGGGTGTGGGGAAAAAATGAACTTTCGCAATCGTTATATTTTAGCAGTCCTATGCTTTACCTACCAATGGGTCGCAATAAGGTCAGCGTTTGGAATTGAAATTGTTCCGTCTAGTAAAGACTCGGTTCGCTCAGTCCAGACACGACGACGTATATCTTCCCTAAATGATCCTGACCCCATATTAAATCCTTCAACCGAAGAACTTGCGAAAACGGAAGAGCCCAATGCGCTCTTTAATCCTTACTTGCTGCCTTACTCAGTAGGTTACGAAGGCCCTACCCTTCCACTTGGCGGTTCGGGCACCAATCCTTCAGTTTTAAGTTCTCCGGCAGTGAGTTTCGGTGCTTGGGTAAATAAAACAATTGGGTATGAAGTTTATCTAGGGCACAGCAAGACGAGTGGTAACTCCTTTGTACAAACCGCAACAGCGACAAACGACATTTCAAAAACCAAAACAGTTACAACCACTTTTGGAGGAGCAGACCAACCAAGAACTTTTATGTTCGGTGGAGCTTTTAAATATCGACTTTATCAGTATAAACACTTTGGTCTCAGCACCGATTTTTTGTTGAGTTTTACTCCAGGCTTTGGAGTCAATTACAACAGCTCTGGGACAAAAACTGTTACCACGCCAGACACAGATATTCCCGGTGACTACACAGTCACTGAATCCGCCATCACAAACATAGAAGATCGTACGGCCGCACTTTTGAGGTTTGGCCCTCGGTTCAATATCGAATATAACTTTCCATATCTTCCCAACCTTTTAATCGGTTTCTCATCAGGAATCTTTATAGGGTTTGGTGGCTCCAACACTGTAACCACGACGGTTTATAACAAAACAACTCCCTATATAAGTGATGTTGCTGGCGCACCAACTACCGACAATTCGACTACCACCGTGAAAGAGACGTCGCCTAGTGGTTCATCGACGACTTATGCCATAGGGGGCACAGGTATAAACATTACCGGTTCTGGCCTTATACCCATATCGGTAGTAGGTACTTTTAGAATCCGGTACGCATTTTAGTATGAGTAGATTCTATACCTGCCTCCATTGAGTGGATAATCCTCAATCATTTTTATATTTTTTACCGTCAAGCTGTACAGGTACCCCTACCCCTTGCCATTTGGTCTTCTGATATCCTTCATTTCTCACTTTTTCAGATGTTACAACCACATCCACCAGTGCATTGTAATTGGCCTCAGCCGTAAAAAACGCAAGTCGTAAGATTGTTTCATCTCTATCGTCACATTCAGATACTTTGATGGGCTTTTCGATGCGTCTGATAAGACGCGTCTCTTCACCCTGAGTTTTAAAAAAAACCATTACATTCTTAGCTCTTTCCATCGTATTTTCGTAAGAAATAAGTTCAGGGCCAACTTTTTCATCAAAACAGGGGCCACAATAGTGTCGGTGGGTTAACGTTTCAGGAATCGATTTTAAAAACCCAAAACTATCTTTTTTTAAAATCTGAACACATTTTTTACATTGAAGCGCATGACAAAGTTCGCACTCAAGAGTTGCTTTCGGTAAAAGACATGAACTACAAAGAGAGTTTTTCATAAAGTTGAATGGGAGTTCCAAGTGCCGAACCTTCTTTTTTCTATAAACCTGTCCACTTCACTGAAGGGAATATGGTCAGCAATGGTTTTACCATAATAAATGTTCTCAATAATTCCATCTTCGGCAATCAAAAAAGAAGCTGGAACCTGACCAAGTTGCCCATCTATCGAACCTTGTAAAAAACCATTCGCAAGGGCTTTAAGAAATTGAAGAGCAACACTGGGCCGATAAACGGCTTTGAGGCTAACGTCGGTTTGATAAAGTTCGTAAAGCAATTTATTGGGATCTGGGACCCAATAGACCCAATTGGGAGGGTTATTAAGGTTTCTAAACTTTTCAACAGGAGATTCAAAAATAGACACTATGGATAGTCCCTTCGAACGATAGTGCTCCTCTCGTCTTTTAACAGCCTTGAGATGCAAATTACAAAGCGGACAACCGGGATATCGATAAAAAATTAACCAAACCAAATTTCCACGAAATCGATTGAGCGAAATTTTGTCGCCCGAAATTGTTTTAGCAAGAAAATCAGGAGCCTTTTGCCCAACCCTGAGAGTTTTAGGACTTTTGATATTTTTCATCATACCCCTCTACCAACTAAACGCGGTCGTTAAAGTCACAAAATGTAACCAAGCAAATGTGTACACTTTACTGTTATCTGCTCCCCCCTCAAGGGTTCGATAACCGATTCCGAAATCCCAGCTTCGTGATAAAGAGTACCATGTTTGTAAAGTCAAATCTTCGGCCCTACCCTGTGGAGCCGCTAAAGCATCCATATCAAATTCGAATCTCCATTGGGGACTCAAAATATATTTAGCATTAAAGTTAAGAAGGGGAACAAAGCCAACGTTAGAATATTCTTTAGAAGTAGCCCCTTGAGAAAGTGCTACCACCGCGTTTCGTATCTTTGCAGTAACCCCTACTTTTAAAATCCAATCTTCATTTTTTAGAAACTGATATCGATAGCTTAAGCGATAGGAATGGAATCGGTACTTTCCTTGGATGATCTGACCTGCAGCGAAAGTGGTTCCATCAAACTTAACGGAACTATCAAATGTTTTACTTCCTTTAGTTTCAAACGGAAAAACCAGTGCTCGCAAACTATGGTTCTCACTCAACTGATAACTTAAATAAAAGCGAGGAGCAAAAATGGCTGATCGATTAAAATCAGCAAGGTCAAATCGAGTGCCGTCCGATGCGTTTGGAATTTGATTACGATTTAAAGATTGCCAAGCAAGAGCCCCTTCAAAATCGAACCGAAATTTTTTAGTTTCCTTGTTTTCAGTTTCGGATCCGAAAACTTGAAATCCTAAAAAGATAAGAATTAATAATATTTTCATTTTATAATTTTCAAATAAAAAAGGGCTCGGCTTTTAGGCCGAACCCTTAAGTTTGATCTTTTTTGATTAAGCTCCACAAGAAGTTGCTAAATAAGGATCCTGAGCAATTTGAGCTTTTATATTTTTATACATTTGAACTGCTGTTTCGTTAGGCTTAATGATTTCAGCATATTTGGATTGAGCCATATGACCAAAAGCACTTGAGTCTTTGCAGCCCAAAGCCTGCGCAAACCCAGCGACATACTCTCCTTCTCCTTGAGCTAGCTCAATGGAAAGGCTCTCTTGATTGGCAAGAGCAAACGTAACACCAGCTTCTTCATTTTTTGTGAAACTATGCTTGTCACAGCCAAGAGTTCCAAACGTCATTCCGAAAGTAGGAGGAACGAAAGCGTTAGTAGTTCCTCGAGTCGTTGTTCCTAAGAAGCTTTTTTTCTGAGTAATCTGCCAACCCAAACCACAACCGTCTGTTCCAACATCATTCATTCCAGCAGAACTTTTCCCTGCTGCAGCAAACGAATTCGAAGACAAGGAAACTAATACTGTAACGATAAATAAAGCGAAGTATTTCATAGTGATCCTCTCATGATTAGTTAAAGATATAACTTTCCGATTATATTTAAAAACGCTTGAGAAAAGTAGGTGAAAGATTATTAAAGCTGTTGCGGCGTGCTAGAAATAGTAATTAAGTGACGCCTTGCCCTCAAGAAACGAAGATTCTCCGTCTACGGAAGGAATCACCTGACTTAAAAACCTTATCTCCCAATTGCGACTCACAGCAAAAGATTGGTTCAATTGAAATTCTAGAAACTGACTTCTTCGATCTTTTTGAAAGAGATCCCACATCCAGCTTGCTTGCAGTTGGATCTTGTAACCCTCAAATAAATTAACAATAGCCCCTGTCTGCCATTTTGGAAAAAACCGATAGCCTAATCGAAAAGAGCTTCCCGCTTCAACTTGGGCTATACCCAGAGAATAAATAACACCTCGGTTTGAACCCCAACCTAAAGCAGCGCCTCCTCCCACCTCAAAATGAGCAACTTGGCAGTGGTCGCAGCGTAAATCTTTTGGTGAGAGAACCTCCAATCGCATGGTCCAAGATGGGTGTCTATCCAAAGGCTCAAGTGGTGATAAAGAAACAACAGAAAGCACATGAAGATTTTCGACTCTCACATATTTGCTTTCACTATAATACCTAAGCGTCATTGATGGAAAATCGACTTGAGAAAAAGGTGTGTATCCCAAATCACTATTGAGAAGATCATGAAAAGCGAATTTAAATTGCACATCTTGAAAAAATTGGGTTGTAGGATTTTTTTTAGCTCTAGATTCAATACCAGAAGATAAACTCAATCGGTATGTATCATGAGCAAGGTCGGGCCTCGAAGAATCTTGTAAATTGATCGATTCCGCCTCTGGGTTTTGTGACTTTCCCAAAGTACTACGTTTTAATAAAACTTCTTGAAAAAGCTGGCTCTCTTTCTCGTCCCAATCTCGCTCTCTTTTCTTTTTTACATAAAGAAGATATTCGGAAACACTGTCGAGCACTTGAGAGTCAGAAATTTCCTTCGCTGGAATTTGATAATGAATCAAACTTTGAAAGTTTTTCTTCTGCACTAAACTTAGTTTTTCATAGTGCCTTATCATTTTTTTCTGCAGTGAGGGTCGATACTTAACGCTCTTAACAGCCCCCGGGATAACAGCTACTTTTTTTATCGTCTCCCCGGGAATGACATAAATCGCATAATCGGTCAGTTTCCAATCGGGCTTGGCAACTTCCAAAAAAGCAAGTAACTGATAGGAGCAATTTTCGTCGAGAAAGTAGTAACTAAAAAATCCATTGGTCTCTACTTCCCAAATATTTTTTACAAGTCTTAACGTTTCCTCAGTATTGAGATTGAGTTCATACTCCCAAACATCGCGGCTCTCATTCTTGACGTACTCGTTTACTTTTGAGTAGTACGGCAACATTGAAAACTCTCCACGATACCCCCCAGTAAGGCCAAAAACGACAAAGGCTAGACCATTTTCATCATCAGCCACTTGAGCTGCGTAGCTAATTCCCCAATCCAGAAGATCCTGTTTTTTTTGATCTCGAGACTTTGAATTAATTTTTAAAAACGTGTGTCCGAACATCGATCCCGGATTATGTGGGTAGGCACTCGAAAAAACTAAAGTAGCAGATTCAGGATTTAATTTTTCGAGGTACTCTTGGAGTTTCGGACAAGGAACATCCTCGATGTTCAATTTTAAAGACTCTTTTAAATATCGATATCTCTCAGGAAAAGCGCATTGTGGATGTTGCTTTAAACGGCCAACTTCTAAATTTTTGCTTAAAGCCTCGACTGTGGCCTTCAATTCAGAATAAGGATCTGTTTTTCCCTCAGGTGAAAAAAAGAAGTCACTCCCTTCGACCCGACTTCGATATCCTCCCCAAAAGCTCTTTTCATAATGACCTAGACGAAGCCAATATGGGCTCTTTGATAAAGTTTCCATGGCCATTGATTTATTCAATTGTTCTGATTTTGATGCAGCAAGCAACAAGGTTGAAAAAACGATCGTGAAATAACAAAGAATGACCTTCACAGCGATGGCATCTTAACGATCCCGACCCCACATGGCAAAAAATTATGGATCTACAGTTTAACGCTCCTTACCTAAACCCTTTCTTTGATCTGTGAATTGCTCCCAATCCTCTAACAATGTTAAACTTAGACAGGTCTAACCCTTCAAAACAACGAAAGTTTCATGAAAATATTGATCACAGGCGGCGCTGGATTTGTAGGAGCATCTTTGGCCCTCCATTTTAAAAACAAATATCCCAAAGGCCGCATATTGGCTTTTGACAACTTAAGGCGCCGAGGCTCCGAAATAAATCTCTCCAAATTTAAGGAATGCGAAATTGAGTTCGTTCACGGAGATATCAGAAACCCAGCAGACTTTGAATCTTTGAATGAATCATGGGACATTCTTCTAGAGTGTTCTGCTGAGCCAAGTGTTTTAGCTGGAATAAACTCCTCTCCGAAATATGTCCTTGAGACAAACCTCTCAGGAACAATGAGCTGTCTAGAATTTGCAAGAAAACATTGCGGATTGTTTCTATTTTTGTCGACATCCAGAGTTTACTCCATAGCCCCATTACGAGAACTCAATCTCAAGGAGGCGGAGACCCGTTTTAAACTTTCAGATAGTCAGACGTTACCAGGAGTCAGCTCTAAGGGTATCTCAGAGCTCTTTCCTACCGACTCAAGTCGTTCGTTTTATGGCACAAGCAAATTAGCTTCGGAATATTTGATCCAAGAATATTCTTATGCTTACGGACTAAAATCCCTAATTAATCGCTGTGGAGTGATTGCTGGACCAGGGCAATACGGCAAAGTGGACCAAGGAGTTTATACGCTTTGGGTGGCAAGGCATTTTTTCAATCGAGCATTGAAATTTACAGGCTTTGGCGGAACAGGAAAACAAGTAAGAGACTTAATTCACATTGCCGATTTGATTGAACTTATAGACAAACAGATCGATTCAAAAATCAATAAGCAAGGGCAGACATTCAATGTAGGCGGTGGAATCGAGAGTAATGTTTCTCTTTTAGAGTTTACTCATTTGTGCCAAGAAGTGACGGGAAACTCAGTTCCTATGTCGAGTCAAAAAGAATCACCCGATGTTGATATCCCTTGGTACATTTCAGATTGTTCAAAAGCAAAAGCTACTTTCGATTGGGCACCCAAACGAACGGTCAAAACCATAGTGACCGATATCAACCAGTGGTTAACTAAAAACAAAGAACTTCTCACAAGTTCTTTCGAATAAGAATCAAGAAAGGGCACCTTATGGCGATTGCCATTATATCTGGGTCGTCCGGACTCATTGGAAGTGAGTCGGCTGAATTTTTTCATGACAAAGGTTTCGAAGTTATCGGTATCGATAATGATTTAAGAAGCTACTTTTTTGGGAAAGACAGTTCCACTGCTTGGAATAACGCACGACTTACAAAAAAACTTAAAAACTTCTCCTCTTTTTCCATCGATATTCGTAATCAAGACGAGATATTTAAGCTTTTAAAAAAACATGCTTCAGATATCAAAATTGTTATTCACACGGCTGCACAGCCGAGCCATGACTGGGCAGCGAAAGAGCCCTTTACCGATTTCACAGTGAATGCCCATGGAACTTTAGTACTACTTGAGGCCACTCGCCAATTTTGTCCTGAAGCTACTTTCATTTTCACATCCACTAACAAAGTGTATGGGGACAAACCCAACTCTCTCCCTCTCATAGAAACGAAAAACAGATGGGAAGTGGATCCGAAACACCCCTACAGTGAATTTGGAATTGATGAAGAGATGTCAATCGATCAATCGAAACATAGCCTCTTTGGTGCCAGCAAAGTAGCTGCAGATGTCCTCGTACAAGAATATGGACGGTATTTCGGATTAAAAACGGGTGTTTTTCGAGGTGGATGTCTCACGGGCCCCATGCACTCAGGTGCCGAATTGCACGGGTTTCTAGCATACCTTGTTCATTGTGGAGTTTCCGGTAAACCTTACAATATTTATGGATACAAAGGAAAACAGGTAAGAGACAACATTCATTCTCATGATTTAGTAAATGCGTTTTGGCATTTTTCTAGAAATCCAAAATCAGCAGCAGTTTATAACATTGGCGGAAGTCGACACAGTAACTGTTCTGTTTTAGAAGCTATTGAAAAAATCGACAAGCTCACATGTCGAAATCTCAAATATCAAGTTGTGGATCAAAACCGGTCGGGAGACCACATTTGGTGGATCAGTGACGTCAGAAAATTCCAAAGAGATTACCCCGAATGGAACTATCGTTATGACATTGATGCTATACTCGAAGAAATGGTTGCTATCAGTAGTGACTCTCTGAAAAGGAAAAGCGCATGAAGCTTTCTGTAGTTATACCAGCTCATAACGAAGAGGGATGTATTGAATCGACAGTTGTTCAACTCTCAAAATATTTAGTAAAAGAAGCGATTCCTCACGAAATTATCGTTGTCGATGATGGTTCAACAGATCAAACTCCGTTCATCTTAGAAAAAATTTCGGGTTTTATTCCAGAGTTGAGATGGGTCAAAAATAGTGCTCCTAATGGTTTCGGCTACGCTGTTCGTTGTGGTTTAAGTTGTTTTTCGGGCGATGCTGTTGCTATTTATATGGCAGACGCTTCCGACACGCCTGAAGACCTCGCTCGATTTTATAAAACCTTTACCTATCAAAAAGTAGATTGTGTTTTTGGTACGCGATGGGAAAAACAATCTAAAGTCGTTGATTATCCGTGGTTTAAGTTAATATTAAACCGCCTCGTAAATCGATTTATTCAATTACTTTTCGGTATTCGTTACAATGATGTTACCAACGCTTTTAAACTTTACTCGCGAAGAACTATCAAAGGGGTCGAACCTATTTTAAGTCCCCATTTTAATTTAACGGTAGAACTCCCTCTAAAAGCTATCGTGAGAGGCTATAGCTACACGGTTTTACCCAATACTTGGATCAACAGAAAAACGGGAGAATCAAAACTTAAAATTAAGGAAATGGGTTCTCGATATCTCTTTATCATCCTTTACTGCTTTATTGAAAAATGGCTTTCCCGCGGAGATTACCGCATTTCCCCTCCAAAAGAGGCAGAGCCAGCCATTTCTGCTTAAAAGAAAGCATACTTTCGAAGACTTAACGCTTGGCATTACGCCCTATCTTAGATTCTTGAAATCCAACCGACTGTCCCCTATCATGCCGACTGTTTAAATCGGCACTTTTCTTCTGAAAGAGAGCTCTAGAATGAATTTTATCAAACAAAACACTCAGCTCATTCTCATGCTGGCTGCACTGTTTGCTTTGCGTTGGAGTGTGATTGAGCCTTACGTAGTACCTACGGGCTCGATGGAACCTACTTTAAAGACGGGCGATCGTCTCTATGCACTCAAATGCGCTTACGATTTAAGAATCCCAATGACCGATAAAATACTCTTTCGCACCGGAACTGTGAAACGAGGAGACGTTATTTTGTTCCAAGCGCCTCGAACTCCAGAGATCACCTATGTAAAACGAGCCATTGGACTTCCCGGAGACAAAATAGCCTTTAGAGATGGTGTACTTTACATCAATGGCGAAGAGGTCAAAAAAACGGTCACAAACAATCGTGACGTTATGTACGACATTGAAATGAAACAAGAGAAAACTCTGTTCATCGAGCAACTGGGAGACGTCAAACACTATGTAATCTTAAGAACCGAATACTTTGACCCCTCCTTACGATTTATGGATGAAATCCAAGTTCCCGAAGGCCATCTCTTTGCGGTTGGAGATAATCGAGATAACAGCCATGACAGTCGTGCTTGGGGTTTTGTGCCTATGGAAAACTTAAAAGGAAAAGCAATGTTCATCTGGTACTCTAGCTGGGATCCCTTGGTAAAAGATACAATGGCTTCAACCTCTTTATCGCCTTTGGAACGAATCTATTATTACATTTACGAGTTTTTTGTATTTTTCCCTCACTATTTTAATGGTGAGGCTTGGATCAGAAAAGAACGCGTAGGAACTATTATTCAATAATGTCTGCCGACTTCACACATTTGCATGTGCACTCCAACTACAGTTTATTGGACAGCACTATTCGAATCGAAGATCTCGTAAAAGTAGCTTCGAACGACAAAATGTCTGCGCTTGCACTAACCGACCATGGCAACATGTTTGGTGCACTCGACTTTTATCTTTACGCGAAAAAGTATGGACTTAAACCCATTATTGGTTGTGAAGTCTATTTAGCTCCGGGAAACCGTTTTTTAAGAGGCAACAACACAAGTGGCGACGAAGAAGTTGCACCCTATGCTACGAGTCGTTCCGGCATGAACCACTTAATTTTGTTAGTGCAAAATGACGTGGGTTATCAAAACCTCTGTAAATTGGTTAGTTCCGGATTTCTTGAAGGTTTCTACTACAAGCCCAGAATTGACAAAGATATTTTAAAAGAACATAGCGAAGGGCTTATTGCGACTTCGGCATGTTTGAAAGGTGAAGTTTCCAATCTTTGTTTGATTGGAGACATGGACAGAGCACGAGAAGCTGCAACTTTTTATCGAGATCTCTTCAAGGGTAACTTTTACTTAGAGCTTCAGCAAAATGGTGTTCCACAGCAGATGCTGGTTAACCAGCGTTTTCAAGAACTCTCAAAAGAATTGGGTATCCCGCTTATTGCAACAGCCGATTGCCACTACTTGAACAAAGAAGATGCTTTTGCACAAGAAGTTCTCTTAGCGATTCAAACCGGTAGAACTCTTGAGGATCCCGCTTCTCACAATGTCATCAGTGATGAGTTTTATTTCAAACCTCAAGCGACTATGAGAGAAGAGTTTTCCCACTGCCCTGAAGCGATCGCTAATACAATGAAAATCGCCGAGCAATGTTCCTTTGAGTTTAAATTTGACGATGAAAAAGGGAAAAAAATCTATCACTTTCCAAAATTCGAACCCCCCGGAGGTAAAACTGCAGAGCAGTTTCTCGTAGACTCTGCTCAATTGGGTTTAGCGCGAATTCTTGAAGAGAAAGAGGAAATTGACCAAAAACCTCTCAGTATCGAGCAACGAAAAAAGTATCAAGATCGTTTGGAAAAAGAACTCACTGTGATTACTTCCATGGGTTTTACAGGTTACTTTCTAATCGTTTCTGATTTTATTGGGTATGCAAAAGATCATGGTATTCCGGTGGGTCCCGGACGAGGCTCGGGTGCTGGTAGTTTAGTAGCTTACTGTCTTCGTATTACAGAGCTTGATCCTTTAGAGCATGGTCTACTCTTTGAACGCTTTCTAAATCCTGAACGTGTTTCTCTCCCCGACTTTGATGTCGACTTTTGCATGGACAAAAGAGACCAAATCATAAAGTACGTGGTCGATAAATATGGAAAAGAATGTGTCGCCCAGATTATTACCTACGGAAAACTCCAAGCGCGCGGAGTTATTAGGGACGTCGGAAGAGCTTTCGGTATGCCGGTCAGTGAAGTTGATAAAATTGCAAAGCTAGTTCCGGAAACTCTCAATATCACGCTCGATAAAGCTTTTGAACAAGAGTCGAGATTAAGAGAACTCACAACAAATGATCCCAAATTGCACCACCTCTTTTCTGTTTGTCGCTCACTTGAAGGACTCGCGCGACATGCTTCAATTCATGCTGCCGGACTTGTGATTTCTAACCGGCCTATGGTCGAGCATTGCCCTCTTTACCGAGGGAAAAATGATGAGTTGGTGATTCAGTTCGACATGAAAAAAGCCGAAGAGATTGGGCTCATCAAGTTCGACTTTTTAGGTCTAAAAACTCTCACTTTCTTACAGGCTGCAGAAAAACTTGTGAATACTCGTCACCCAGAGAGTCCTTTAAATCTGGGCCGCCTTAATCTTTCGGATAAAAAGATGTATGAGATGCTCTCAAAAGGAGACACTTTTGGAATATTCCAACTTGAGAGTTCCGGTATGCAAGACCTTCTCAAGAAAGCTCGTCCCGACTGTTTTGCAGATATCGTAGCTATTATTTCGCTCTATCGACCGGGCCCGATGGTCATGCTCGACGACTTTATTGGCCGCAAGCACGGCACCATTCCTATTCAGTATGAGTTTGATGAATTAAGACCCATTCTTCAAGAAACTTACGGGATCATGGTTTACCAAGAGCAGGTTCAGCAGATTGCGATGAAGCTTGCAAGCTACACTGCGGGTGGAGCCGACCTTTTACGTCGAGCGATGGGAAAAAAGAAGCCCGAGGAAATGGCAAAACAGAAAGAGATTTTTCTGTCAGGATCCCAAAAGAACAATCACGATCCTGTAAAAGCAGAGAAGCTTTTCGACCTCATGGCCAACTTTGCGGGCTATGGATTCAACAAATCTCATGCAGCGGCTTATTCGGTCATCACTTGCCAAACAGCTTATTTAAAAGCCCACTACCCGGTTGAATTTTTTGCAACATTGTTGTCAACTGAACGTGAAAACACAGATAAGATCACTAAATACATCGCAGATGCTAAAAGACACCAAATCGATGTTCTGCCCCCTGATATCAACGAGAGCGATACCGATTTTACAGTTTTAACAGAGTCTCAGATTCGATTTGGCTTAGGAGCTATCAAAGGAGTTGGGCAAATTGCTATCGACTCGGTATTAGAAGCTCGTAAAAAAGGGGGGGCTTTCACCGACCTTTTCGACCTTTGTGCTCGTTGTAACTCTCGAACCGTCAACAAACGGGTGCTAGAAGCTTTTGTTAAAGCTGGCGCTCTTGATAGTTTTAAAATTCATAGAGCGTCACTATTTAAAGCGATTGATGAAGCTCTAGAAATGGGATCGGCTCTCCAAAAAACTCGCGACGAACTTCAACCTTCTTTTTCTGATCTGTTTGGACTTGAAGAGGACTCCAGTTTCTCGCATAGAAAAGTATCATATCCAGACGAAACTCCATGGCCAAGGTTGTATGAATTAAAACTCGAGAAAGACACTATTGGATTTTTTGTTTCCGGCCATCCCTTAGATGATTTTGGTGAAGAGCTTGAGCGTTACACTAGCGCAACTATCGCTTCATGTTTAAATTCCACAAGTGGAAAAGAGGTCTTTATTGGGGCTGAAATTGTTTCTATGCGAGAGATTCTGACAAAGCGTGGAGATCGAATGGCTTTTTTAACCCTCGAAGATAAAACAGGCCAAATTGATACTGTGGCTTTTTCAGATATCTACTTAGAAAATGAAACGCTTCTGAAAGCCGGAGAACCTATTTGGGTCAAAGGCCAAGTGGAAATGAATGAGAGTGGAGCCAAACTCATTCTTTCCAAAAAAGGAAATGCTCGAATACTGCCTTTACGTCATGCGTATGAGGCGATGGCCAAGGAAATACATCTTTATTTTAATGTGGAAAAAAATCCAGAACTTAGTCGGGACCTCTTAAATAAACTTCAAAATTACTTTAAAGCAGTAGCTAACAAAAATGGCTCGCCACTATTTCTGCATCTTGAAACAACTCAACGCTCTGAGGCAGTGCTTAGAATGAAAGAGACTATCCCTCTTAATCGAGACACGATAAGCTTTATAAAAAACATGCTTCCAAAAGAGGGAACCCGACTTGAATATCGCTAAATTATTTTTGGGACTTTGCCTTTTCTCGTTCTGGGCTTTTGGAGAAGGAGTCCCTTTTAAAGTTTCATCCTCAGCTTTGAGCAATCCAACCGCTTCATCTACTCCCACAGATACTGAAAGCGATCTGGAAACTAATCTAATCAATGACCTCAAATATTTAGCTGTCTCTAACTTTTTACAAAATCACCTCGGGGCTAAATACAATCAATTCGACAAATTTGTTACTCCGGATTTTTCCGAAAAGTATATTCTCGACTACAAAGTCACTCGGGGTGGTGGCTCCCCGGGTAGCGTGGAACTTGTAGGCCACTTGGATGGCGATGCATTAAAACGGTGGGCTAGATTGATCGAATCGAAGACCAGAGGCTCAAATCAGATCAAACCGCTGTTTATTTTATCTTCTAATTCACCAGGATTGTCTTTTTCGCCTGCAGATACTTCTCTCAGACAAAAAGACTCTTCGGTCGCTCAAGTTTTAGGTCAAATGACTCAACTTCAATTTAAAAAACTCAATACTCAATTAACACCCCTCGACACTTCGTTGGGTTTAGATGCCCCCCCAAAGAATATTTCTGAGATCCAATCGCTCACAAGCTCAGCTCTTCGCCGAGGCGATAGTTTAGTGATTTGGGAAACCATCTCAGTCTGTCCAGGGTGCATAAATCCAAGACTTGATATTTTTGTTTATAACAGTCAGACCCAAAGTTTAGCTTTTGCAATTGGTGATGATTTAAACATTTCTGGAAGAGATCTAAGCAACTCAGAACTTTTTAAAAAATCTGTAGGCCCCTTATTTCAGCAATTTCAAAGCGAATTAGAAAATGCTCTTTCTTCGGGAACATTGCAAGAGCTGACTATGAAAATCATTTTTGAAAATGTGGATTCCTACCGAACCTTAAAAGTATTAGAGACCCAACTCAATCAAGGCAATGGATACAATTCTCCAGTGCTAAAGAAAGTCTTCGGGAAGTCGGCAGAGTATGAAATTAAATCCACTCTCAATATCGATGAACTTGGAGCAAAAGTTCAAACCAATCTCCCCCCCGGATTGAAACCCCAAGTCGGAAAAGCCGATAGCTCTACATTAATTGTAAAATTTACTAAATAAGGGAGTCGTGAGATACTTGTCTAATAAGAGTTGTATCCCTTATCTCCCCCAAAAATAGGCTTATCGCTATGCACAAATATCTTACTCTGATTTGTATTTTTGCACTCACTTTCCTGACCCATTGCGCATCATTGAATCCTTTTGGGTCTGACTCTAGCGAGAAATTGGAGGCCGAAGCAAAAACTCCCAATACACCCGCTGAGGACCCACCTCGTTACACTTGGGAAATCAATGAATCATTGAAAAACTCAGTTAAGAAAAAAATAGTGGTGCTGAATTTCTATAACAAAACGCAATATGGTGGAAAAGAGCTTGGGGAGTATGCAGCAAATACCGTCCAAGACATGATTGCTAAAATTCCCGACTTTGTCATGATTACCCAAGAAGAGCTTAACCCAGATGAGCTTATCAATTTCGATGATGGTAAATACAACATGAAACAAGTGTTTGATCGTGCTCGTGCCCGAGGCGTTTCGGCTGTAGTAACTGGAACGATCGAAGATGTGAGAATTGACGAGCGAGGAGATGAAGTGGGTTTGTTCCGAACTCGCTACAATTCAGTTCAAGCAAAAGTAAAGTTTCAACTCCACGATGCCACGAATGAAAAGATGTTGCTAACCAAAGACTCCACAGCAGAGGTGCTAGAAGAGCATACTCGATTTTTGGCATCAAGAACTGTTGAAAGCTATGATGCTAACAGAGCCGAAGGGGCCGTTACCAAAGCTCTAGACAAAGTGGTTCCACTTTTCTCTCAATATGCAAAACGTATTTCTTGGGTAGGTAAAATCGTTAAAATTGAAATGAACCGTTTTTTTATTAATGCCGGTGAGCCAACGGGCATCACCCAAGGGCAACTTCTTAAGGTCTTTGGCCCTAGCCAGCCTATCATCGATGATGAATCTCAACAGTTCATTGGTATGGCACCCGGCAGATTTAAAGGGATTCTTAAAGTCGTTGATTATTTTGGAAACGATGGAGCTGTAGCGATTGTTCACGCAGGCTCGGGTTTTCAAGAAAAAGACCGAGTCGAAGTCTACACTCCGCCCCACTGATTTCAATCCGAACTAGCCCCTCTTAAAAACTCGTGCTAATAGCTTTCTCATGACTTGGGAAACTGTTATTCATCGTTCAATCGCTTGGAATGCATTAGAAGCAGTCCAACAAGGTTTGATAGAGCAAGTTCAAAGCAACCCCTCAAAGGCTTTTCTCTTGTTGTCCGAGCCCCTTCCCACTTTCACGTTTGGGAGAAACTCAAAGCCCAGTGATCTTCATTGGAGCCAAGCTCTACTAAACCAGTACAACGTTCAAGTCTCCCCTGTTAAACGCGGGGGAAAATGGACTTTCCACGGACCGGGGCAAATATTGATCTATCCCATCATGCATTTACCGAGCTGGGGTTATTCATCGAAAGCAGTCAGAGCTTTTTTAGAAGACTTCAGAGAGTCGGTGATGGAAACTTTAACTTCACTGGGTTGCTCTTTCGTCGAGAAAAAAGAGCCGTTCGGTGTTTACATTAATCATAAAAAACTAGTCTCTTTCGGTTTGGCTTTTGAAAGATCAATTTCCTCCCATGGTATGGCGCTGTACTTAACCGATCAGTCTCTCTTTTTTAGCGGCATTAATCCTTGTGGCGTTACCGACGGAATGAGCACTTTTCTCAATGAAAATTTGACTGAACCCAAAGCTTGGGACTCTGTGGCAACACTTCTCGAGGACAACATAAAAAAGCGTTTCAGTTTTAGATTAAGTCGGGTAGTCTGAAGCGTACCTTTTACAGCTTTTTCTTTTAGGAGACACACATGTTTAAAACTAACAACAAAGGAAACATCACTATCTACTCGTTATGCGTAGTGGTGGGTATTGTCGTCGGAATTTTAGCAGGAATGGCCTTCTCAGGCGGGATGGGCTCGTCAGGGGATAATCCCGTAGTGGCAGAATATAACGGCAAGTCGGTTAGAGCATCTGAAGTATTTAGCCAAGTAAAAACTCGTCTGTTTGATTTAGAAGAAGAGGTTTTCAGAACTAAGGAACAGGCTATTAGAGAATTTGTCGAGCAACGCCTTTTAGATGACGAAGCCAAAAAGTCAAACATGCCTGTTCAGCAGCTACTCGATCAAAAAACGGGTGGCGAAGTTGCAGAAGTGACTGACAAAGACATTGAAGCTTTTTTGACTTCCAAGGGCCTCAGTTTGAAAGACCCCCGAATCAAAAAAGACGATGTTAAAGAATACTTAAAATATCGTCAAAAATTCGAAAAACGTCAGGCTTATGTGGAGAAGCTCAGAGAATCTGCGAAAATCAAAATCCTCGTAAAAGAGCCTGAGTCCCCCAAACTCACCGTAAGCACCGAAGGTTATCCGTCGTGGGGAAATACTAAAGCTCCGGTCACGATTGTCGAATTTTCCGACTTTCAATGTCCCTTTTGCTCGAGAGCAGTACCTATCATCGACCGGATTAAAAAAGAATACGGTCAAGATAAAGTACGTATCGTGTTTAGAGACATGCCTCTGCCAAATCACAACCGAGCTTTGCCAGCGAGCTTAGCTGCACGTTGTGCGAACGAGCAGGGTAAGTTTTGGGAAATGCACAACACTCTGTTTGAAAACCAACAAAAGCTCGAAGATAAAGATCTTAAAGACTATGCGAAAACTGTCGGTTTAGATGTCACTAAATTCAATCAATGTTACGACAGCAAAAAATACATGGGAGATCTTGAAAAAAGCCGCTCAGAAGCTGAGAGTGTCGGCATTGCTGCGACTCCTTCTTTCTTGATCAATGGAGTACTACTTCAAGGCGCTCAACCCTTTGAAAAATTCAAAGAGAAAATTGATCGCGCTTCTAAACAAGGTTAATTCAAACTTAAAAATAGAAAGCCTGCTTACTTGAACAGTAAGCAGGCTTTTTTATTTTCTTAAATTTGCCGTTATCGTTATCGATATTCAACACTTCGATTTCGAGTCTGTTTGCTAGGGCTGAGAGAACTACTCTTAGCACTCGTTTTCTTATCCGACTTTTTTAATTGCATTCGGTTTTTTAGAGAGGCTCTAACAAATCCCACAAACAAGGGATGAGGTTCAAAGGGTTTAGACTTGAATTCAGGATGAAATTGACAAGTCAAAAACCAAGGATGGCCTTTGATCTCGACCATTTCAATGAGATCAAGTTCACTGTTTAATCCCGAGAAAACAAGCCCATGCTCAGAAAGTATCTTTCGATAGTGATTGTTGACTTCATAACGATGTCTATGACGTTCACGAACTTCCGAGCTTCCATAGGTCTCGTAGGCCAAAGTCTTTGGAGTAAGTTTGCACTGATAGGCCCCAAGCCTCATACTTCCCCCAATTCGTTCTACTTTTCGTTGTTCTTCCATGAGATCGATCACAAACTCTCCCGTATTGGAGAATTCTCGACTTGTCGCTTTAGTTAAACCGCAGACGTGTCGTGCAAACTCAATCACAGCCAGCTGAAGCCCAATACAAATTCCGAAGTACGGGATGTTGTGCTTGCGAGCATACTCAATCGCTTTAATTTTCCCTTCAACTCCTCGGTTTCCAAAACCACCTGGAACCAAAATACCAGAAAGTCCTGAAAGCTCTGACTCGACATCAGAATTTTCAAGTTTTTCAGAATCAATATATTTCAGATGCACTTTAACTTGATTAGCAATAGCTCCATGGCCAATCGCTTCGCTCACACTCTTGTAGGACTCTGTGAGATCTACATATTTGCCCACAATTCCAATCTCAACCGTTCCGTTTTTGGGTGAAGCAAGAGTCTCTGAAATCTTGGCCCACTTGCTTAGCCCCTTAGACTTTGCTTTGAGTTTTAAACGTTCACAAATTTTTTCGTCTAATCCTTGCTCATAGAACACCAGCGGGACTTCATAGATATTGGAGACGTCTTTCGCTGTTATTACATTCTCCGCTTTAATGTTGCAAAAAAGAGCTATTTTCGAACGGATATCGGGTGGAAGGATTCTGTCTGTTCGGCAAAGTAAAAAATCGGGCTGAATACCAATTTCTCTCAACTTCTGAACACTGTGTTGAGTGGGCTTAGTTTTCAACTCACCCGACATTCCCAAATAAGGAACTAGGGTTAAGTGAATAAAAATAACGTTCTCCTCACCCATATCGAAACGGAACTGACGAATAGCTTCTAGGAAAGGCAGAGATTCAATATCGCCCACTGTTCCACCTATCTCCACAATACAAACATCTTTGCCTTTAGCTACTTTTTTGACCCGATCTTTGATCTCGTCTGTGATGTGAGGAATAACTTGAACTGTTCCACCTAAATACTCTCCACGCCGCTCTTTCGCTATGACGGTTTCGTAAACTTGCCCTGCCGAAACACTGTTCTCTCTTTTTAAATTGATGCTAGTGAATCTTTCATAGTGCCCTAAATCTAAGTCGGTCTCGGCACCATCTTCAGTGACGAAAACTTCTCCATGTTGAAAGGGATTCATCGTACCGGGGTCCACATTGAGATAGGGATCCATCTTCATCAAAGTCACTTTCAATCCTCGACTCTCAAGAAGAGCCGCCATTGCTGCCGAGGCTAACCCCTTCCCGACTGAGGAAAGAACGCCCCCTGAAACGAAAATGTATTTTGTTTTCATGAATTCTCTCCTGTCGACATTTTACCTCGACTCAAATTCCTTTTCTTTAAATAATCTTCTACTTTAGAAACATCCTGCGGCACGTCTACTGCGATAGTATCTTGATCAACTACACAGACCTGAATAGCCATCCCGTGTTGAAGAGCTCGCAGCTGCTCGAGCTTTTCAGTAACTTCCAATGAGGATGGAGAAAGCTGACAAAACTCAAAAAGAGCTTTTCGACGGTAAGCGTAAATTCCAATATGTTTAAAAAATTCTCCCGAGGAACTCGTCTTTAAAGGGCTTCTCGAAAAATACAGAGCTTTATGATTATCATCAAAAACCACTTTGACACAATTGGGATTAGCCAGTTCCTGAGCCTCTTTTCGTAAAACAGCCAGAGTTGATAATTGGCTATCAGGGTGGTTGATTAAACTATCAACCAGTTGATCAATAAACTCAGATTTTAATAGCGGCTCATCTCCTTGTAGATTGACGATGATATCGCTTGGTCGATCTTTAGCTACAAAAGCCACTCGGTCACTTCCGCTCGGCAAGTCGCTTGGGGTCATCACAACTTCCCCCCCGAAGGCTTTTACACAGTTAAAAATATCAGGATGATCGGTTGCGACAATGACATCGCTCAACGAGCGAGCCGCTTTCGCTGATTCCCAAACGTACTGAATCATGGGTTTACCTAAGATGGGAGTAAGTATTTTGAAGGGGAATCGGGTCGAGTGCGCTCTTGCGGGAATAATACCTAGAACCTGAGCGGTTTTGACCATAATGTAGAGAGCTTATACTCAATGACAGGGGTCGGGGTCAAGTTTAGTCCAAGTACAGATCTTTACCCTGAACCACTCTTTTTCTAAGTGTCTCTGGCTTCATTTCCGCTAGTAATTTCAGCTGCTTCTGAAGCTCCTTCAAAAATAAGGGGTTGGGTTTAAGAGCTTCCTCCAAACGGCTAACCGCTTTTTCACGAGGCAATTTCTGCGCTTCTGACCATAGATCTTCAAAAATCAATTGTGTCGAACCCATAGCCAGAGACGGAAAAGCCCCTTCATCTACTTCTCCATATCCGACTATTAGTCCCCGATTCCAAAGCGGCTTTAAAACTTTATGATAAGTTCCCTCAAGTGCTTGTCCTTGAAGCTTCACTTTTTTCTTAAGAGCCTTGGTGGAAAGGGGAGATTCTTCCTCCAAGGTTTGGAGTATCGACAAACTTCCTTTGGAAAGGCCTGATATCTGTCCAAGACACGCCAAAAGCCCGACAAACACTTCTCTCGAAAAAAAAGTAGCCCTACCACGGTACCATTTTGAATAGACAACTTTATCGGATCTTGAAAGCTCTTCTCTCAAATGCCATAGATTGGCCACTCGGCTATCCCCTGAGTCATCCCACTCCCATCGCATTTGGCTTCGGGGAAACATCTCTCCCCACAAAGAGGGCGGTTCTTTTTGGTTCTTAATGGGGAAAACTAAGAGTGCTCCGCGTCGATTGATAGCCTCGATCGCTTTCGTCTTTTTCATAGGACTAAAAATACCCGAATTTCAACTTTAATGGTATTTTGTTCTACTATGAAAAAAGTTGCGATTGCGGGTGCTGCTGGTTTTGTCGGGTCCAATTTAATTCCCCTACTTTCTAAAAAGTATTCCATACGAGCTCTGGGGCGTTCGGTCCGAAAAAGTGAGAATCCCCAATTGGAATGGAAACAGACCGAGCTTTTCTCAACTTCTAGCACTGTTGAGGCCTTAAAAGATATTGATGTTGCAATTTACTTGGTTCATTCCATGATGCCTTCCTCAAGGCTTTTTCAAGGAGACTTTCACGACACCGACCTTCTTCTGGCCGACAACTTCTCAAGAGCATGTAAAAAAAATAATGTAAAAAGGATTATTTACTTGGGAGGCCTTGTTCCGGAAGGGTACATCAGCCCTCACCTTCAAAGTCGTCAAGAAGTAGAAGATGTTTTAAAAGACTCTGGCATTCCAGTCACTGTTTTAAGAGCTGGGATGGTAGTGGGTCCCGGAGGCTCTTCTTTTGAAATTTTAAGATCGCTCGTCAAAAAACTTCCTTGGATGATCTTGCCCAAGTGGACTCAAAGTGCAACTCAAGCTGTTTTTATCGACGATATTTTAAGTGTCATTATGGAATCCATAGACAGTGATTCTCTTAAAGACAAAACGCTAAATGTAGTGAATGGGGAGAGCCTAACTTACGAAACTATTCTCCGCCAAGCGGCTCAAGTTTTTGGTCTTAAGAGACACATGTTGCCTGTTCCGATTGCTTCAACAGGTTTTTCAAAACTCTGGGTCTCTATTTTTGGAAGTTCATCCTACGAGCTTGTTTCTCCACTTATCGATAGTCTTCTCTGCGACCTCCCACAATTACAGCCCCCGAAGGAAATTGCAGATATTATCAAATATCCTAAGTTCACTATGATGCTTGAAGAGACGATGAAAAGAGACACTACCGTGAAAATCACAAAGCCGGTCCGCAAAACGCAGACTGAGGATAGTGTAAGGTCGATTCAAAGATTGCCTTCGGTTCGGAAAGATTGCCACTGGATCGCTACCGAATATATGCGTTGGCTACCCAAGTTTTTTCCTGCTTTTCTCTATGTAAAAACAACTCATGAGAATCAAAGAGTTGAGTTTCGATTTACTTTTTTAACTAAGCCTCTTCTGATTTTAGAACATATCGCTGAGTCTATAGATATTGACAGAGAAAAGTTTCACATTGTTGGTGGACTTCTCACTCGAACGACCAACACGGGTTGGCTCGAGTTTCGCCAAGTAGAACACAAAAAATATCTACTCGCTTCAATCCACGAGTTTGTGCCAAGACTGCCTTGGTATATCTACATCTTAACCCAAGCACCGCTTCACAAATTTGTGATGAAAGCGTTTGGGAGACATTTAAAAACAATCGCAGCAAATTAAAGGAGTCACAAATGAGCCAAGTAACTTTAAAAGGAAATCCATTCAATACTCTAGGCGAACTTCCCAAAGTAGGCAGTACAGCCCCTGACTTTAAACTTACAAAACTGGATCTGTCCGAGGCGACCCTGGCGACCTATACAGGCAAGCGAAAAGTTCTTAACATTTTTCCAAGTGTCGACACTCCAACTTGTGCTACTTCAGTAAGAAAATTCAATGAGCGAGCAGCCAGCTTAAAAAACACAGTTGTTCTTTGTATCTCCGCTGATCTTCCCTTCGCTCAGAAAAGATTTTGTGGAGCCGAGGGCATCACTAATGTGGAATCACTTTCGACTTTCCGCAGCCATTTTGGAAAGGACTATAAAGTCGAAATGGCCGACTCTCCATTAAAAGGTCTCTGCTCAAGAGCCGTAGTTGTTCTCGATGAAAACAATAAAGTACTTCATGCTGAACAGGTCTCTGAAATTGCGAATGAGCCCAACTATGAGATGGCTCTCGCAGTTTTAAAATAGAGGTATGCGATGAAACAACTTATTTTCGCTCTTTTTATTTCTGTAGCCGCTCTGGCAACCGCGGATGATAGGGAACTCCGCGGTCAAAGCCCTGTTTTTCCAACAGAGAGAGATTGCGAAGCACTGATTATGAGAAACTCAGGTCTTTGCACAGTAGCTGACTGCAAAGCGCTCATCTTTGATGCTTACAACTTCTGCCAATCGAATGATTGCAGAGCTATATTGGTACATAACCCCAATCTCTGTGAAACTGGGGACTGCAAAGCTTTGATCTGGAATAATTTAGGCTATTGCGAGAGTTCCAACTGTCGTGCGGTTATTTATCGAAACATTGGATATTGCCGCTAGGCCCAAGATCAGTTAAGTATTTGAACCAGTGGGCGGGTGTAGCTCAGTTGGTAGAGCATCAGCTTCCCAAGCTGAGGGTCGCGGGTTCGAGCCTCGTCACCCGCTCCAAAAACTCATCTAATAATTTCAAAAACTTAGGAAGATGGTTTTAGGAATTTCTATTCAGCCACTCTGTCATGAGAATTTTTATCATGGTCTGATAGGGAGTCTTTTCTAGACTTGCCTTGTATTTAAATGCTGCAAGTAGTGGTTCGGGTATCTTTATGCTGATGAGCTTACTTTTGTATTGTGCCCTCGGGTCTGTGAGTTGTCTGAAGTTTTCCAAAAACTGCCCAATAGGCATCACGTCATCAAGATCCCGAGCCGTAATTTGAGCCTTACTGGCAAATTGAACAGGTTTCATTTGTGGTTTTTTTGTTGGTTTTTTTTTATTGGTTGGCTTCATTTTAGAATTTCCTTGAGAACCTTGACGTCTTCCAGGTCCTGTTTGCGACCAGATTTTATTTTCATTTTGATTAAATCTTCAATCGAAATGACGTTAAGTTTTGAAAGTCCCATTTTTTTGTTTACGACTTTCATTTCGTTTAGATCGTGAGTCAAAATTATGTCTATGACCTCGATTGGGTTTTCTGTATTGTAGAAGGTCCAAGCGATAAGGTTTCTGCGAGTGATGTATTCATTTTTAAATTGAAAAACTTCCTCGGCGGTAACTGGAAGCCTAGGTTGAAATCTCAAATTTTTTAAACAGGTTTCGATGGATTTAAAAAATTTAGCCTCGTGCTTAATCACAATGTCGACGTCGATGGTTCCCCGCGGGGCACCATGAAGCGCCACGGCCACACCGCCCACGATGGCATAGGGTATTTTTTCTCGGTTGAGTGCCTTGACCAATCGTTCTAGCAGCATAGACTCCTTCAGTATATACCAGTATATATCATTTCCACTCAAAAAAGAAAATTTTCCTTTTTTCCAAAGATCACTTTAACGTGAGCACTCATTTTCAAAACAGAGAAGCAACCTTTTTGAGTTTGGAATTTATTCCACGTCCAATCGGTGATAATCCGTTTGTGACATGGGCTGTCGTCCCTGAACTTTCTCCCAAACAAACCACGTCATCTCCCTTCAGCTATGGCATGTTCAATTCTTTGCAAAACATCTCAAAGGGAAGAACTCTCACTTTGCCCGATTGGAAGTTCTTACTGCCCCGATGAACCTGATAAAAAAGAGGGATATCAGTTCTCTCTGCAAAGTAGTGAATCGATGGACTAATGGCTTTCTCGCCAGATTTACATTCAACCGCAAAAATCGGTTTCTTATTTTTGATAACCACAAAATCGACTTCTCGCTTATCGATATCTCTTAAGTAACGAAGTTCCATCGTCTCCCCTTCGGAGTCTTCAAGCCAATGGCAGAATTTTAACAGTTGCGAGGCCACAAGGTTTTCCCACCGAGCGCCCAAATCTTCGATGACCGACCAATCCCACAAATAAAGCTTTTGCTCTTTTTTAACGGCTCTTATTTTTTTTGCACCAAAAGGAGGCAATCGATAGCAAAAATACATCGACTCAAGAACCGCTATCCAACGCTTGATGGTTTTATGATCGACTTGGATATCTTCTGAAAGATTTTGAATGGACAAGGGACTCCCCACTCTTTCCGGCAGAGCTTCAGCTAACATTTCGATACCAGAAATATTCTGAATCAGTTGAGTGTCCCGAACGTCTTCTCGAATAATCCTACGAAGCCGTTCTTTCTGCCACAGTTTTAACTCCCTCTTATTTTTCGAGAAGAGTGGTTCTGGAAAACCCCCAAAGGTGAAAAGTTCTTCCAATCCCATTTTGGGCTCCTGAGACTGAAGCTCATTCAACGAAAAAGGATGCAATCGAACGTAGCGATACCGACCGAATAAAGAGTCTCCGCCTTTTTGGTAAAGATCGAGTCTCGCCGAACCAGTGACGATAATCTTTCGAGCATCTTTTTCAACATCGATGACGCCCTTAATCCAACGCTTCCATGTCTTAAACTTATGAAGCTCATCGAGAACCAGAAAAGACTCCCCGGGAGGGAGTTCAGTTTTTCTAATTTTCTCAGCGCTTGGGGCATGGTCCCAATTTAAATAACCTGGGTGTTTGGTTCCTGCCTTTGGCCCCAAAAATGAGAGCGCTATAGTTGTTTTTCCAACTTGACGGGGTCCACCAATGAAAACAGCCCGTTTTTTGATGGTCTCTTTGATGAACTGAGAAATGTAGCGCATAGGGGTAGATTACGAGTATTCCGGACACTTGTCCAGTTTACTCGCGAGCATTCCAGACCACTGTCTGTTTTTTTCTTATTCCTTCGCATTCCTTCAGCTTTTGTCTACCTGTTCCGGAGGGTGGCGTGAAAATGGCGTGAAAAATTTTCATTTTTCTCCGACGATCACTTTAAATTAGGCACTTTCTGATGACTTTGCGATAAGTGGGGATACCGTTGAGTCGTTTGAATATCCAAATGACCAAGGATGCCTTTGAGGCTCCAAATGTCCCAAACCTCGATCATGTACCAAGAAGCAAAAGTGTGCCGAAGGTCGTGAAACCTGAACTTTCGGAACTCCCGCGGCCTTAACCACTTTGTTTAAGTGATGGGTGGCTAGTTTGCAGTTCGAGGCCCGACTTCCTTTCGGCGTCACAATAATCGCTTCTGGGTGTGGACTTTTTAAAATGGCCTCCCTCAGGACCTCTCAGAGCCCTGATTCGGAATCAAAAGAAACAATCCGTTCCTTTCTTCCCTTAGTAGCGGCATTCGGTCCACCTCGAACTGACAAGAGCCGAATTTTCAATCTTATCGCCAGAAATGGCACTTGAGATCTTCTTACTAAGACCAGAGCATTTGGAGAAATCGGTCCCAGGGGTAGCACTCAATCCCGTCCACTTTCCGAATCTCTTTTTCCAGTGACACTAGGAAATACTTCTTCATGAGTTTTTCTTCTCTTAAGGCCTTGAGCCCTCGTAAATCCTTGTCAGTGATAATCGACTTACCCTTCACTTCAATTGCAGTGTGTTCGTCCAGGATAAAATCGACTTCATATCCAGAAGTGGAACGCCAATACTGAAGGCTTTCTCTCTTCGTATAGTCTTTAAAAGCACACAGTTCATGGAAGAAATATGTTTCAAAGGCTTCCCCAAAAAGAGGGGATTTGCCGGAAATGCTTCCGCGAGAGGCCAGGAAAGCGGCCACTCCGACATCAAAAAAGTAAAACTTAGAGGTTTGGATTGCTTTTCGGTTTTTAGTTTTCAAAAACGCAGGCACTTCTACAGCTATGAGAGTATCTTGTAGAATTTGAAAGTATTCTCTCACAGTCGTTAACTTTACTTGGGAGTCGTTTGCAATTTCCGTGAAGTTAATGAGCTTGCCTTGGCTCATCGCTGCCACTTCGAGGAATCTACTAAAAGCAGGAGGGTTTCGCGTCAGTCCCTCGGCTAAAATTTCATTTTGAAGATAATCGCCGCAGTACGCTTTGAGGTCTTCTTGTGGGGAGTCCGAGAAATAAATTGAGGGAATAAGTCCACGATTTAAGGCCTGTATTAAATCGAAATCTTTTAACTCATTAAAAATAAATGGGTGTAAAAACCGAGACCGTGCTCTACCGCCTAAAAGATTTATGCCCCGTCTTTTCAAAGCTCTGGAGCTGGAGCCGGTTAATAGAAAATGAACTCCTTTTTCTTCGATGAGTAATTGAACTTCATCTAAAAGCTGGGGTAGCTTTTGGATTTCATCAATAACCACACTTTTATCTTTAGGGGTGAGAGTTTCTCTGATGAAAGTAGGAGACACGCTCAGTTTTAGAAAAGTAGCTTGATCTAAAAGATTAAATACCTTTGCTTTTGGTAAAGTGTGCCTGATGAGGCTACTTTTTCCCGTTTGGCGGGGACCAAAGAGAAAGAGAGATTTCTTTTTCAAGGAATCGGAAAGTTCTAAAATTCGAGGGATATACATAGTGTGATTATTAGCATATATGGCAACGATTATCATGATAAATATCGGAACATTCGATATTTGTCTTTAACTTGGAATTTCAGTTTTGTGCGGCGTAGCCACCAATAGTAATGCAATGCCTACTTGTACCTTTTGGCAGAAGACTTTTTTTTTGAAAAAGCCGAAAGAAGTAGTATGAAGCGATGCCAACCTCTGACAAAAGCCATAAGTGGGTTTAGTCTCATAGAAATCACCATTGCCTCAGTGCTTATTGCAGGAATTGGGATTTTCATGAGCAATATTTTAGTTCAGGGGTTCAAGGGCCAGAAAAATGCCTCTGCAAATTTGGATTTCAATACAAAAATGGCTGAGGTTCTAAGAGTCATACAAGATGCTACTCAGTGTAATAGTGTTCAAAATCTGATATTTAAACAAGCCTCAGGGACAATACTCAATCCTGCAAAGTTGTCTAGAGAAGATTCCCCAAGCATTAACACAGTGAATTGGATTGGCTATCAAGTAAGGTCAGGCTCGAATATTCAGAACATAAAAATTATTCAAGAGGGCGATACTTTAGAAAGCACCTATACTGTCTCTGAAATAAAGTTCCAAAGACTTAAAGATTTCGCGACAGGAGACGTTATTGCAGCCTCCACAACCGGATCTACAACAACCCACCCCGTGGAGCTCGTTATATCTGCAACTCCTTCAAGCGGAGCAGGTATTCCGATTAACAAATCTTTTAAAATAACACTGTTCACAGAGACTGCCTCAACGTCTCCGTCAAACAATGTGGTGGGATGTGCCCAGTCTTCTGCCCCACAAATTACCACCGCTCCACAAATTATCACTCCTAATGGACAATTCCCCCTAAACTTCACATGTAACAACGCCAATGACAAGTGGTCGCTAGGCTTTTGGTTTCATGGAGTAAATTTCAATTCTTTAGGCCAAATAGCTTACGTGCGTTATCGGGACTTTTTTAATAGATACATGGATTTTAATAGAGATGGTTCTTTTAAAAATTCTGATACCCCATCGAGCTGTTACGGTAAAAACGTTTCAGAGCTGAATCAAACTGTAGCACCTCCCTAATGCAGCGCTCTCACAATTATCCCCAAAAAAACCGATATGACAGTTGACAGATTTTATTAGGGGCACCCATGTTCTCACGAGATTACTTTATTCCTTCACTTTCTACTGTACTAGTTGCAGGCCTAGTAGCTTTTCTATCGTGTAGCCATCAATCAAGATATAGCGAATTAGACGAATCTTTCAGCGAGCTAGTAACTGAGAAAGATTCCCCCGAAGAATCGAGCCCATCCATGGCAACCCAAGATGTTCCTGTAAATGGACCACAGCCTTCTGCAGACAATCAAGAGCCCAGCACAATGATGGCAGAAGCATCTGGCGGAGAAGATAAAAATACACTGAATGAAGTATCCCAAGAGGACGCTTCATCACCCAACCAAAATTCGCTTATTGAGTTTAGAGATACAGGAGCACAAATAGCTGTTATTGAGGATACCGTTCCTAAAGAAGAGTTACCATCTGCAAGTTATCAAATACCACCTCAACCTGTTCACAATCCTGCGCCAGTGTTAGCCCCAACAATAACCTACCGTACACCCCGAATTCCCCGCGAAGCCATCAAACGCAAAGAGGGTCTTCTCAATCGGTTTTATTTTGTAAGAGCGGGAGATACCCCAGAGTCGGTTTCCAATTTAATTTACGGTTCACCAGATAAAGGACATCAGTTCTGGGTTTCAAAAGGAATGAAATGGGCTCCTGGGCGGCTCGTCTATTATAGCTCTCCGAAGAATCCAAATGACCTACAAATGGTTTCTTTTTACAAAGAAGAGCAGATTGCTGGGAAAAGTATTCAAGTTAAACGTGGTCATTGGCTCTCGAAAATCGCAAAAAAATATCTGGGTAGTCCAAAAAGCTGGACAGAGATTGCGGTCATGAATAGAGTTGTCGATCCCTTGGATTTAAAAGTGGGTCAAAAGCTTATATTGTTTCCTGATATCCCTTCTAAATCCATACCTCCCGTCGGGGATGTAGCTGTGAATGCGCCAATTTCACCACCAGCAACTTCAGAACCCACTACGGCCACGAATCAAATTTTAGCACAAGCAACAGCTCCTATTTTAAACCCAGAACCTCAACCTGAGCTGGCTCCTTCGCAGCCCCCTCCTCCGGAAACTCAACCGCGCACTCCACTGGCTGTTGAGGAGACTGCTAAGCGAAAAAAGATTTCGGCGAGAGAATATATTCAGTCACTCATCGAAAAGTTTAGCCGACTCATCAGACGAAAATACTAAAATCAAAATTAACGCGAGATATTATTTTGACCGTGCTTCATTTGGTAGAGTTTTAAAGCCTCTTCAACTATCTCCAAGGCTTGTTTGCGCCCCAGAAACTCGCTAACTTTTACTGTTTTCATCTCGAGCGCTTTATAGTCCTCAAAAAATCTTTTCACTTGCTTGACCCAATGCGGGGGCAACTCCTCTATGCTCTGATAGTGTGCAAATTCAGGATCATCTTCATGAACAGCGATAATTTTATCATCCGCTTCACCTTGATCCTCCATTTTCATAACCCCAATAGGTCGAGCTCGCATCAGTGAAAGAGGCACGGTCGGCTCTTGTCCCAAGACCAAAATATCCAACGGGTCACGATCTTCACAGAGTGTTTGTGGAATAAATCCGTAATTAGACGGATAATGGACCGAACTAAACAAAATTCTATCCACTTTGATGAGACCGCTCGTCTTATCTAGTTCATATTTAATTTTTGAACCCTTCGGGACTTCAATCACTGAAGTCACAACTTCCGGGGCCTCATTTCCTACTTCAACATCATGCCAAGGGTGCATTGTTCGCTCCTAAAATCGATATTTTAAAACTTTTCTACCTTCAATTTCGGCCACTTGTACATAATTCTTTTTAAGCCAAATCTCAAATAATTCACTCCTCAACCACACCGAATCGCCGGGTAAAGCATACCAATAGCGAATAATCATTTCGGGAGGGTTGGCCATCCAATCCTTAACAAGAGACTCCTCGATACGAGAGTTGAACTGGTCAAAGTATAAATTACTAACGTTTCGAACGGGTACAGCTTCGCTCAAAGAATGAGGCCCTCCCATTGAAAGCCAAAGTGTTCTTTTACCTTTCACATACGGCTTAAGTTTTTTTGTGTATAACTCTACAAAACTGCGCTCTGTATCTCCAAACCACAAACCAGTTAATTGCTGTCCATCTAATCGAACCAAAGGAGCTAGCGCATGTGTGGGGTAAACTAAATAGACCCCAGTCCATAGTAGTAGTGCCAATATCACCAAAGCCCTTCTATTCCAACACCCTAAACTCAGTGTAGATGCAAAAAAATAACCTCCGAATAAAGCTACAGTTAAAAAGATGTAAGTAAATCTAGATGTGCAAACAAAAAAACCAAGGCCCGTCGAGAAAAGAAATAGAAGAATTTTTTTGTAGTTTTCTTTTAAGTATTCACTCCCCATTTTAAAAATACTAAACACATAAAAACCACCACTGATTACAACAATCCATGTTACAAAACTTAAAATAAGCGGAGACAAACGATAGTTCTGATCAAACCAATAGAACTTTTCCCGATACAAAAAAATGGTAGACGGAATAAACAGGGGAATAAAAAGAATGCTGACTGAAATAATAACCGCCCAAACGAGATCCTGGTGTTGAATCTTAAGGGGCACTCGAATTTCGTTTTTTCTTTTATCTTGAGGCATTACATCTTTAAACAAAAGAAAGCTTATACCTAACGCTACGATAAAGAAGAAACTTTCAGCCACATGTTGAAGAACCCAAATTAAATTGTGGTCATTGGAAGTCCCAAAAGTCATTCTTGGAATAGCTGTTTTGATGATATTGAGTGCATTTCCCTTGGCCTGAGCTGCATCGGTAAACATCAAACGCCAAAGCTCTGAGGATCCGATCGCTCTTGAGTATGCATAAAAAAGAAATCCACTCAGAATGAAAAATGCAGCTAAAAATATAAAAATTGAAATTGCAGTTTTTTGAATCGTTTTGGTGAAAGTAAGAAAGGGTGTCGAGACCAACATGATCAGGGTAAGAAATAGAGTTCCCATCCCAATGTTTTGCTTTGTAAAAAGAGCAAGAGCGACCAAAAAACCCGAAAGCCACAGCCATCTGTAGTGCCCACTATCAAGATAACGAAAAAATAAAACACCGCTCCAAACAGCAAAAGAGTAACTTATAAAATTGTAATTATGAAGCGCAACTAGATGAGGAATGCTCAAGGGAGTGACTATGAGAAGAGCAAAGGCCAAATAGAGTGGTTCGGTCGTGACGTTTCTGAGAAGTTGGTACACCCCTAACATCGTTAATGACCAACTGACGTAAGTTATCACATAAGCATAAATCCACTTCGCCCCCAAATTTTTAAATAGAAACCCAACAATCTCATACGAGAGGGGTCCTAGGGCAGTGTAATAATCCTTTCCGTAAATACCCCCTAATGAAGCGCGGAAACCTGTCTCAAACTCCCACCCGAAGTCATGTCCATTGGCTATACATACCCACCTAAGTGCGTGAAGCAGAATAACAACAGAAACCAGTTGTAGGGGATTCACCCGCGACATGAAATTTTTCCTCGAAAGGCCTGTTTTATTCAACTTGGAAACTCTTCATTGATTTCAAATAATTATATCAGTCTATTGAGGGCAATTTAAGCTAGCCATGAAAATTATTTCTTAAATTTACTCTGTTTTCATAATTCCTTCACAATTTAAGCTTAAACTAGTAAAGTTAGCAACCTGATGACTAGCGGAACGTATGAAGAAATTTTACTTCTCACTACTTATCCTTTGTTCCTTCTCCCTGAACCTTTTCGCACAGGACCGTTGGATTGAGCAATTTTACGAGTGTCTTTGTTACTCTGGTGACAGACTCGAGTGCTTGAAACAGACTCAAGCCCATTTTCCCGATTTTCGAGAGCCTCAGGACTATAGAGAGGAAAACTCCACTTTAGAGCCCAGCATTCTACTATCTCAAGTGAGAGCTGCTCAATTGATATTGGACCAACGAGCTCGAAGCCGGAGCGAAGAGCGGGCTTGCCTTGAAAAGGCAAAAAACACTCTTGGTCACGCACTGCTATTCTCTTTGAAAGAACGAATGGCGAGAAAACAAGACTCACAGATATTTATTGAAGCTCTACATAGACTCAGTAAAGAGGTATTTCAATGGGCCGAACAAAATTGTTTCAACAGAACAGAACCCACTTCTGAACGAATGCCCATTAATCTCCCCAATCCAAAATTGTGTAAGCCTAGCCACTAGCGATGTTTTGATTTTTCCTTGGGAGAGAAATGTTTATCTTTTGCAGCTTCTAATTTTCGATAAGCAGCATCGTACAACATAAATCTATTCCCTGCCTGAGTTAATTCCGGATTAAGATCGGGATGATATTTTTTAGCAAGCTCGCGATACCTTTTCTGGATATTAACCCAATCTCTCTCCCCTGGAATTCCCATCACATGAAGGGCGTTACTCAACTCTCTCGGCAGTAACAAAATGGGGTCCAACTTTGTTTCAGATTTATGATAAGTCGAATTTTTAAAGGAATGTGCTTGGGATGAACTAAATTTTCGACTTCCTCCCTCATTTCTCTTTTTGGAATGCGTTTTATCACGATTCAAAATTGCAGAAATCACTTTCTCTGTAAGCTCTACGAAAATAATTTTTACAAACCAAATACAGCTCGTCATCAAAGTATCTGGAATGCCGCTTAAGTCCCATTTACTTTCGTTAGAGAGTTTACTCTCAAGATGTCCGGGCTTGTAGTAAGTGTAGAAAAAGGCCCAAAAAAACAAAAATCCCATCGGAAAGAGTAGCCCAGAAGGGTACTGAGCTATTTTGAATTGTAGATAACCCTCGACTACTAAAAATCCGGCAACAGACACATAAATAAGAGAAGCATCAGAAGAGTGGCTCGCACCATTTATTTTTTCTGGGTGCGATCGATTCTGATAAAGATGTTGTCGATATTCGCGGGCATTCATAGTTTTCTCTCTTTAGACATTACGAAATGCAATTTGATGCCCAAGTTTCTAGGGTGTTTAGAACTTAAAGAGTTGTTTAATTTTCATGCACTAGACAGTAATTAAGTGATAAGTATTTTGAATCTTTTCAAATTGGTTAGCTAACATGTTAGACAGTTGATCTGAAGCTGAATTAACCAGCTGATACCAGTGGAGTTTTCTTTGTGTAAGGAACTACATTGTCTAGTAATAATAAGTGAGGCCTAGCATGAGGCCCTTGGTAGACTGACTCGATGAGGCCACTGTACTTGTCGAGACTTTAGAGCTAGCAGAGCCACTTGAAAATTCGGACCCGAATCTTTGAAAATATAATTTCCCAACAATATCTAAGTCTTTTTGTAAATTATAACTACCTCTAAACTGAACAGTCCAAGCAGCAACATTGCTGTGGTTCGGACCGTTTTTGATGGGACTCTCAGAAACAGAAGTTAAAACCAAGGAGCTAATGTCGATCCCAAGTCCCAATTTGTCATTCAAAGGCACCCCTACTCCACCACTAATCATGGGTCCTGAGTAAGATGTGCTCACAAAAATCATGGGCTCAGTCTCAGCAGCAATTGAAAAACTCTGAGTTCCGTAACCTGCTCTGAAATAGATAATAGGGCCAGAGCTCGGAGCAAACAAATTGAGTCTATAACCCACTAAAGCTCTAAAAGAGGAAACTGACAATCCAACAGCTTCCGTTCCTGCGACATTACTATTTACAAGTGACGATGCCCCGTAATTAAAACCTAAATTCAAATAGTACTTACTGGTTAACCACAACTCTCCGCCGAATGCACCCATCACGCTAAAGCGATTAGCGCTTTGCTCAATGCCTGTTGACTGCGTGTTATTAAAACTCACAAGAGAGGGGCCCAAATCAAGGCTGACTATGCCCAACTTGCCTTTGGTGACTTCAAATTCATTACCCCAAAGAGAGGCCGGCTCTCTGTTTTCAGAAGCATCCAAAAGCTGTGCCACTTCCATTGGAGGACTATCTGAGAATTGAACTTTATTTCCACGGGCAACTTCGTGCGGTCTCTTCTCGACCATCACTTTTCCAAAGGTCAAGTTTTCCTCTGCCTGAGTGATTCCGATGAGTCCCGTTTCTTCGAGAATCAACTTGCCATCGCGAAGTTCAGTGGTGAACACCGAAACTTGTGTTCCCGGCCTAAACACTCGGGCCCCACGATCTAAAACTACCAAGTAACCATCTCTTTTTACAACGCTTGCATCAAAAGGAATTTTTTTAACAAGTTCATTCATAGCTTCACGAGCAGCTATTCCAAAACTCTCTAAAACACGGGGATTAACGACACTGGCACTCTCGGTTGCGATAAACTCCCCGGTAGCAGTAATTGCCAAAGTCAAAGCTACTTCATAATCCAAATCTTCTTTTTTTATCACCTCTCCCAAAATGACAGCTCGAGTGCCATTCACATACTGCTCTTTAAAAAGAGAATCGAGCGCTTTTAACTTTTCAGGACTTACCGGATGAAAAGCTTTTAAGGACAACTTCTTCAGCCCTTCCTTGAAAATCTCCTGATTTTTTTCTAGAAACTCAAATCTTGGATTAGCTTGAAGCAGTGAAACAATCTCACTCTCAACTTGGTCGGAAAAAACAGGTTGGCTTTTGCTACTTGTAACCCCAACAACAAACCCCTTGTAACTGTACTGATCATCCAAAGGGCCTGATGCTAAAGAGGGCACAGAAACTATCGCTAAAAGAATTAAAATTGATTTCATCATCTTTTTTTGTGATTGGATTTGATTTGAAATTAACTCTACATATTATTTTAGGGTAACTTAGAAAGACAGTCACGCCTTAGAAGTTTTAATCTTCCAAAACCTAACATTGCGCACCAAAGCAGAACAAAGTTAATCTGAAGTTGAGGCTAAATTGCGTCGACATACCCTTTCTGTTAAGGTGACTGCCATGAGTGAAGAGCAACCCAAACGCCCCCAATTATGGCACTTCGCATTGGGACTTTGGTTCCTTCTTGTTCTCTTATGGCCTAGAAGCTCCAACGACTTCTCCAAAATGGAACAGTCTGCCCCCTCTTCACTGTCTCAAGAAGAGCTTTATCGTTCGAATATCACAGATGCGAATTTCGGGCTTTTGGGCTTGAGATTTTATGAGTCTGCTCAGGGGCAACCTCGGTGGAGGATTGAGTCTCAATTTGCCGAGCTTCACCGAAAGGAGAACTATCTTTTTTTAAAATCGGTATCAGCAGATTTTTTTTCCGAAGCTACTCAAAATAAAATTTTAACTCAATCTGACTACGGTCGATCATGGACTGAAAAAAATTATGTTGAACTCGACGGTAATGTATCCATTAAATCTGGAAAAGGCTATTTATTCTGGATGGAGCATCTTAACTACGATGGCAAAAACCACGAATTTACGACGAAAGATACTGTCCATATGAAAGGACCCAATGTAGATAGACCTATCATATTCTTAAAAGGAACAGGTTTAACTGCGCAGATTAGTAAGGAGCACTTCATTCTCAATAGCAATGTCTCCTCTCAAAAAAAACTTCAAAATGGCCAATGGATGAAAGTGCTATCTAAAGCTGGAGAATTTTTCACTCATGACTCAAGGGCTATCTTTTTTGGGGGGGTAAAATCCAGTCTACCGAACGCTACTATTACGAGTGATGTTTTTGAATTCAGTTCTGAAGAGGGGCAAGAAAATGTTCAAGCTTTCGGAAATGTTGTTCTACGAAATAAGGACCGCATAGGGTATGCTCAGAAAGCCTACTTAGAGGTTGGCGGGAGCGAAATTATACTCGAAGGCAAAGCGAAACTTGAAGCCGACGGAAACACGATTGAAGGCAAAAGAATCAAATTGTACTCCGATGATGACAAAATAGAGGTCGACGAGGCTGAGGGAAAAACCAAGAATGAAACTTCGAGCTGAAAACCTGAAAAAAAGTTTCAAAGGCCGAACTGTAGTGAATGATGTCTGCTTTGAAATATCCAGCGGAAAAGCAGTAGGACTTCTAGGCCCTAATGGAGCGGGGAAAACGACCACTTTTTACATGATGGTTGGGTTGGTAAGGCCCGACTCTGGTACCGTAACCCTCGATGGAGTGGACTTGGCTCAACTTCCCATCCACGAAAGAGCCCGGATGGGGCTTGGCTATCTACCGCAGGACCCTTCCATCTTTAGGAAGCTAAGCGTCGAAGAAAACTTATTCTTAGTTTTGGATAACTTGAAAATTAGCCGACAAGAGAAGAGAGCCCGGGCAGAACGTGCTTTAACAGATTTGGGAATTGGCCGATTGGCTACGAATCAGGCTTTGACCTTAAGCGGCGGAGAGCGACGGCGCTTAGAAATAGCTCGAGCCTTGATTTTAGACCCTAAATTCTTATTACTGGATGAGCCCTATGCTGGAATTGACCCTCTCGCGGTGCAAGAGATTCAGGGAATTATCAAGACTCTCGGAGAACGTGGAATTGGGGTTGTTATCACCGACCACAATGTACGAGAAACCTTGAAATCGTGTGACGAGGCTTATTTGATAAAAGAGGGTAAAATTTGGATACACGGAACTCCACAAGAAATTGTGGGAAACGAGTCTGCTAGGAAGTTCTACTTGGGAGAAAGCTTCAGGTTATAACTATGGCGATTGGTCAAAAACTATCTCTAAATTTAGGTCAGCATCTGGTGATGACTCCTCAACTGCAGCAGGCCATCAAGCTCCTGCAGATGAACCGAATGGAGATGGAAAACCTCATCAACTCAGAGCTTGTAGAAAACCCGACTTTAGAAGAAGCTTCAGACTCTGAAAGCACTGTTCAAGGCATGGATGAAGTTCCACAGGAGGCAAGTTCACAGACTGAGGAAAATCCTCAAGCGAATGAGGATTTCAATTGGGAAAATTATCTAGAAAATTTCCGTTCCACCCCTAATTTACCTGTTTATCGCGGAGGGGATGAGGACCTTCCCTCTTATGAAAACACTCTAACCTCAGCTCCTGATCTTCCTGAACATCTAATGTGGCAGCTCAAAATGAGCGACATGACTAGCAAAGAGAAAACGATTGGGGAAGTCATTATTGGAAACGTCAATGAAGATGGATATCTTCAGTGTTCCATCGAAGAAATTGCACAGAAAGAAAATTTTGACGTTCATGAAGTCGAAGCCGTGCTTTATCGAGTTCAAGAATTTGATCCCATCGGAGTTGCTTCCAGAGATCTCAAAGAATGTCTTCTAGTCCAAGTTTATGACCTCAAAGAAAACGATGATTGTCTAGAAGCCATGATCGAAAACCATCTTCCCGATTTAGAGAAGAAAAACTACAGCGCTATTTGCAAAGCTTTAAGCCTATCCATGGAAGAAGTGATAGAAAGAATAAAAATTATCGAAGAGCTTGAGCCAAAACCCGGGCGCGCTTTCGGAGGCACTCCTGCTCACTACATCATTCCAGATATTTATGTCGTTAAACGTGGAGATGAGTACGTAGTAATGTTAAATGAAGACGGGCTCCCCAAACTCAAGATATCCTCTTTCTACAAAAATCTTTTAGACAAAGAAAACACAAGCCAACAGCCCACCAAAGATTATGTACAAGGCAAACTACGCTCGGCAGTTTGGCTTATTAGAAGCATTCATCAAAGACAAAGAACGATTTACAAAGTCACTGAGAGTATTGTGAAGCAACAGTATGAGTTCTTTGAAAAAGGAATTTCTCACTTAAAGCCCATGGTTTTAAGGGATGTGGCGGACGATATTGGAATGCATGAATCTACGATTAGCCGAGTTACTACCAATAAGTATGTCCATACTCCTCGTGGAATCTTCGAGCTTAAATTTTTCTTTAATAGTGGAATTTCTCGAGTACATGGAGCCGATGTTGCTAGCGAAACGGTGAAAGAAAAAGTCAAAGCTATTATTGCAACAGAGCCCCCCACAAATCCGTACAGTGACCAGAAGATTGTGGAGCTTTTGTTAAAAGAAAACATCAATATCGCCAGAAGGACCGTGGCAAAATATCGAGAAATGTTGGGAATTCTTCCTTCATCTAGACGCAAAAAAGTCTTTTAAGAGTTCTCGTTTTTACCGATAGGAATTTAAACAAGGAGAACCCTATGTCACTCCACTTGAACTTCCGTAATATCGATTCCACAGATGCTATTAAAGAACACATTGAAGAGAAAGTTGATAAGCTCAAGAAATTCGTATCTTATTCAATGGAAATTCACGTCATGCTTAGTCTCGAGAAAACACTTCAATGTGTCGAGATCACTTGCCATGCGGAACACAAAGATTTTGTAGCTACTGCCAAATCTAAAAACTTGTATGAATCTATTGATGTTTGTTGCCACAAAATCGAGTCCCAATTGAAAAAAGAGCGCGAGAAGAAAAAAGGGCACAACGCTGCTCACAAACTAGCTAGTCGCCACGCGGACAAGCTAGGAGCCGATGTTAAAGCTATCATTCCTCACTTGGGTAAGGGTCAAAACAGCCGTAGAACAGGCACAGACAGCGAATAACCTTCATACCTGCCCCCTTTGAGTGGACCTGATGGGGGTAAGTAAGAGGGGGCTGGGAATTTAAATCCTAAGTGAGTGATAGGTATTTGTCATAAGGGTCAGATTTGAGCTTTTGTTTAAGCTCCATAAAAGATAATCACACCGCTATTGAGTACTCATTGTGATAAGCCATAAATAACATGAGGTGTTTTTGCAACCTATCAGCACTTTTCGTGGTCACCCAAACTT
>Ga0214923_10000720_pt1 | contig 49196 bp, 37 predicted proteins | sample LL1510_MetaG_FD_177993 | JGI IMG/M metagenome (GOLD analysis project Ga0214923, IMG submission 177993) | Freshwater microbial communities from Lake Lanier, Atlanta, Georgia, United States - LL-1510 | ecosystem: Environmental > Aquatic > Freshwater > Lake | place: USA: Georgia | collected...
TGCCCATAAAAGAGCTCCACATCCACAACTCAATACCACGAGCGGTAATCGCATAACACCCCTTTTTCACCCGAAAATGCAACAAATAAAAATATATATACAACTCCAAATAGCACCCACTCATTCAAGTGGACTTTTGAATCCACGAAATGTAAAATTTTCAGCAGATTCTTCCCTATCTCATTAAAAGATAAAGTATAACGTTGATCTTATTCTTCCTTTTAGATATTCTGTTTGCATTAAAAACGGAATAATTATGCGTTGGTTTCCTTTTATAAATCTCCTCTTCGCTAGTTTAATTGCTGTCATTCTGTTTCTTACATTTCTTCTGGCCATTCCAAAAAAAGATGCTTGGTCTCCTCCTGCAACCTTAGACACCCCAAAAACTCTCCCCAAAAGTTCCTTCGAATCCAACTCCCTTGAAGGCTTCCATCAAGGACCCTTTGCTCTCAAGTGGAGCGAACCCAAAATGCAACTGCCCGACCTCCAAAATGTACTCGTTTTTTATGGTTTAATGCAGAGACCCGACGTTGAGCCTGGCAAAACCCTCATCCATTTATCTCTTGCTGGACAAGAAGAGATTGTGGCCTTTGACGTCGAAAAGCCGATTTACTTGACCTATAAAAGAAAAAGTTCCACTGGGCAAGGCCGCATTTTCTCTCAGACTGGTGAGAGCGAAAACGATTCTGCTTATCACTTTAGCGAAAACAATTCTGAAAGCCCTCTCTGGCTTGATGTCGCTTTAAGGGGCAACTCTTTAGAAGTTAAAGTGAACATGCTTGATGAAAGGGGCGAGATTGTCACTTCCCCAGCCCATTTTCATCTACTCCATCTAACAGCTCATGAAATTCCCCGTCTCAAGGCCCTCGGTTGGGAACTTGATTCTTCACGCGTCGATTCAACCCTTTTGATTCGCCAAAAGGCGCGCTGGATTGGACAAGATCTCTTCTTAGAAAAACATGGCGGCGAAGAATTTGCTGCTGTTGCAGCCAAAGAGCGTATCGACTTTCTAGTAGAAGAGCCCTACTCCTGTTTTATCAAAGAGGGGAGTTTCCTCGTATGGGAAGAAGGGCGCTGGCACGAAGCTGAGGGAAGAGAGACAATCGGACGACCTCTCCTTGTTGTTAAAAAGAAAGAGGAGAGGCTGATCACCTTGGAACTGTGGGATCCCCAAGGCAAAGGGAAAACTTTGCTCACTCTAGTCCGCTCGAAAGATCTTGCAGGCTTCCCAAACCTCGATGAAGAATTCAAATTTATCGGCGCAAAGACATGGGCAAAATTCATCGTAGAGTCCCACAACGCCCGCATGATCTTGAAACCACACGACTGGCTTGTTCTCACTGAGAAAGGATGGGTCCAACTCAATTCCAGCGATCTCATCGATGATTATGTCGAACAAAGACTGCAAGGCCCCCTACTGGTTCTCTCAAAACTGACCAAACAAAACGGCAAACAAGTTTTAACAGGCCATCTTTTCAACACCTCTCGCACAGAGATGGAAACAATCGAACTGGCTACCACTTCAAATATGACATTGGCAAGCAGCTATACACTCCCTCCACCCTCCGCTGTGAAGTGCAATAACAATTTTGACTTTGAAGGTGATACAGAATGAATAATTTTCTTCTTATAGCAGCACTCAGCGCTGCTCCACTTTGTGGACAAACGATTGCGGAAAAAAAGCAGAGCTTTTTGAATGCCGATAGCTCTTCTGATCTCGATTCAGAAAGACTAGAGTCCCTACAATTTGTCAACGAAGCTCTTGCTCAGAAAAAAGCGGAATTAGCTCAACTATTCACCTCTCTCAAGCTCGACTCTTGCAATGAAAAGCAGCTTCAAGAAATGAGGGAACTGCGCGCTGAGATCGCACAGATCGAAGAAATGTGGAGAAAAGAGGCGGCCTCTTCCGCTATCAGTGACTCTCATGCTCTTTGGCATCAACCTGAATCGACGATTCTCCAACTCGTTATGGACTACGGCGCTCCTGATTATCTCTACATGGTGCCTCCAGAAGTCGGCATGATCCACTGCTCTTTGAACTCCAATTTGCCTATCCCTAAAGAGTCATGGGGCGAATGCCTCGAGCTGATTCTCTCTCAATATGGGATCGGCATCAACCAGCTCAACCCCTATCTCAGAGAACTCTTCTTCTTGCGCAACAATCTCTCTCGTGTTGACTTGATCACTGATAAAGCTGAGCAGCTGCAGCTTCTCGAGCCGCGCGCTCGAGTCTGCTTCATCCTCCCCTCTGAAGATACAGACCCGAGGGCGACGCTCACTTTGCTCCAGAAGTTCTCCAATTTAGCCACAACTGACCTAGAAATAATCGGGGGTAGACTTTTCATTACAGCAACAGCGCTCGATATTCAGGAAATCCTCAAACTCCACAGTTTTGTCAAAAGTGGAAATGGCTCTCAAGATTTTCAGATAGCTAAATTGAGCAAGTTAGATGCGAAGGAGATGGAGCGCATCCTCAACAGCGCTTTTCACGATGGAGCCATCACAAGCGAAGGCTCTTCTTTGCGCGTGATGCCTTTACAGAATATGAGCCACGCTCTCTTTTTGTCTGGGACCAAAGATGAGGTGAAAAAGGCGATCAAGCTGATTAATAGCATCGAAAGTCAGATTGAAGACCCTCAAGAGAAGACTGTCTTCTGGTACACAGCGAAACATAGCGATGCTGAAGAGCTTGCCACGGTCCTTGCTAAAGTCTATGACCTGCTCTCCCAAGGATCTTTTGATGGAACGGTGAAAAAAGAAGAAAAGAAAGAAGAAGGAAAGAAGGATGAAAAACTTCCAGTCCCCACCAAGTTTGTTGGCCCAGCAACGGCGCAAAAATCGCACAAGACAGCTGATGGCCGCAACAATTTCATCGTCGATGCCAAGACCTCTGCAATCATCATGGTTGTTGAAATGGACGCATTGCCAAAGATCAAAGAGCTTTTGAAAAAATTGGATGTGCCCAAGCGCATGGTTCAGCTGGAAGTTCTACTTTTTGAAAAGAAAATCACCAATAAGAATAGATCGGGTCTCAATCTCCTGCGTCTTGGTGGTGATGCTGTAAAAGCGGCACAGACAGCTGTAAGTTTTGGACCAGCTGGTGGTGGACCTGGCATTTTGGAATTTTTCATGAGTCGTAGCAAATCGAAGAATGGTGTACCTTCTTTCGATCTCGCCTACCAATTCTTACTGTCGCAAGATGATGTACAGATCAATGCTAGTCCATCGATCACGACGATGAACCAGACTCCAGCCTCTTTTGCAATCGTTGAGGAGATTTCAATCGACTCAGGAGCCAATGACAAAAATGGCCATGTCTACAACCGAGCACAGTATGGAATCATCATCGAGGTGACTCCTACGATCAATATGGAAGAGGGTGAAGAAGGCTTCATTACACTCGATACCGACATCTCTTTTGATACAACAAAACGCAATAAAGATGAGCGTCCCGATGTGACACGCCGTCATATCAAAAATCATGTGCGTATTGCTGATGGCGAGACATTGATTTTGGGCGGATTGCGCCAAAAGAATAGCCAAGATTGCAAAGATAGCATCCCCTTCTTGGGAGAAATTCCAGGCATTGGCAAACTCTTTAGTACGACAGATCTCAGCGATACAAGCACTGAAATGTTCCTCTTTATCACGCCAAAAATCATTGGAGATCCAAGTGCAGCTGCCGAACGCGTCCGTTTGGAAGAGCTGAGTAAGCGTCCTGGCGATGTCCCTGAATTCTTCCATGAACTTGTGGAAGCTAAGGGCAAAGAGCGCAGACGTCTATTCGAAGGCAGTATGGCAACGCTCTTCGGCAAAAAAGGCCACTCAACTACACCCATTCGGAAGCTCAACGAAGAATATGATGGGAGATAGGGAATTGACAGTTGAGGCTGAAGCTCTTGCGCTTGCTCAATCACTTGGTATGGAGGTCTTCAACTCTCTTGCAGATCATCCTCTGCTTCTCGATGTCAAAGATAGGCTTCACTACAGCTTTGTGAAAAAGCATATGGTTTTGCCTATTGAAGATGATGAGGATGTCATCACGGTTGCCACTTCAGATCCCCTCAATCTGAGTGCGATTGATGAATTGCGTCTGATTTTTGAGAAAGAGGTGCGCGCTGTTTTTGTTCCTCACGAAGAACTCTTAGGAGCGATCAACCTCTGTTATCAGAAAAAGGAAGGCTCCACCTCTCAATTTCTAGCTGATCTGTCTGAGGAGACAAAAGGACAAAAAGAGGAGAGCCGCGCTGAGGTCTACGATCTTCTTGAAAGTAGTGAAAGTGAAGCTCCCATCATCCGCCTTCTCAATCTCATCTTGAGTGAAGCTGTCCAGCAAGGGGCTTCTGATATTCACTTTGAACCCTTCGAAAATGATCTAAAAGTCCGCTATCGGATAGATGGCGTCTTGCAGCCACGCCATTTTCCAGCACCTGAATACCAAAATCAACTTCTGACAAGAATCAAAGTTCTCGCACGCCTTGACATTGCTGAACACCGTCTTCCACAAGATGGTCGCATCAAACTAACGATGGGAGGACGAGAAATCGATCTACGTGTCAGCACTGTGCCTGTCGCTTTTGGTGAAAGAATCGTTCTCAGGATTCTGGATAAAACCAATGCGATGTGCCTCGACCAGATTGGGATGCTGCCAGCGACCCTCGATGAATTCCGCAGACTCATCTCTCTTCCTGAAGGAATCGTTTTGGTAACAGGACCAACAGGGAGTGGAAAGACGACCACTCTCTATAGCGCCCTTTCCGATAGACATACGGAAGAGCTCAATATCATGACTATCGAAGATCCAGTGGAATACAAACTCAATGGCATTGGACAAATCGCTGTACATCCCAAGATCGGGCTCACCTTTGCAAGAGGACTGCGTCACATTTTAAGACAAGATCCTGATGTCGTGATGATTGGAGAGATCCGGGACCAAGAAACAGCTGAGATCGCGATCCAGGCAGCTTTGACGGGACACCTTGTTTTTTCGACGCTTCACACAAATGATGCAGCTTCTGCCATCCCTCGGTTGATCGATATGGGTATCGAGCCTTATCTTCTCTCTTCAACAGTTGTCGGCGTCTTGGCACAAAGATTGGTCCGCAAGGTATGCCGCCATTGCCGAGAGCGCTACATTCCCGATGATAAAGAACTGGAACAGCTTGGTATCAAGCGCTCCAATCTCAACGGCGGGGTGCTTTACAAAGGTCTTGGCTGCCAGCATTGCTACAATTCAGGCTACAAGGGGCGCCATGGGATCTATGAGCTTTTGACTGTGACAACAGCGCTCCAATCGATCATTGCGCGCGAAGCTAGCAGTTTGCAGATCCGCGAAGCTGCTCAAAATGAGGGAATGCTCACGCTCCAACAACATGGCGCTCACCTCGTCCGCGCTGGAATCACCACTACTTCTGAAGTGCTCCGCGTTTCTAGGAGGCAATAGATGAAATATAGCTACCGCTACATCGATCGCAATGGTAAAAAAAGAGCAAGCGTCATGGAAGCTGATTCTTTGGAAATGGCTAAACAGCAGCTTTTTCAATCGGGCGCTTATGTGATTTCCATCCATGCAAAGCCCAATCGCTATACCCCTAAGATCAATTTCAAAAGTGAGCAATTAGCACTTTTTACCACCCAACTTGCTCACCTTCTAAATGCTGGGATTCCTCTCTATGAAAGCCTTCTCTCCCTTAAAGAGCAGTATGCTGAAGAGAAATTCCGGCCCATCGTTAGCTCGATCGCAGAGCAAATCAAAGAGGGGAGCTCTCTTGCAGCCGCTCTAGAGCGCTTCCCTTCCAGTTTTAACCAGCTTTACATATCGATGGTAGAAGCTGGAGAGTCTGTTGGGATGATTGCCGAGACCTTGCATAAATTGGCTCATCTTTTGCAGAAGCAAAATAGCATGCGAAAGCAGCTGCTCACCGCCCTACTCTATCCCTTTATTTTGACACTCTTTTCGCTGCTTTTGATTGTCATCTTACTCACTTTTGTTGTGCCCTCCTTGGAGCTACTGTTTGAAGGACAGCGTGTGAATGGCTTCACTCGCTTGGTCTTTGGTATCAGCCATCTGATTACAAGGGGATGGTGGATTTACATTCCTCTCTTTACAGCAGCTGGGGTGGCATCCTTTTTTGCTTTTCGGACGTCGAAATGGCGTTCTTTTTGGCAAAACATTGTGTTGCGTACGCCTATTGTAAAGACAGTGATTATACATGGAGCAATCGCGCGCTTTTCGAGGACAATGGGAACTCTTTTAGAAGGTGGGGTTTCTATCATCTTAGCATTACGAATTGCACGTCGGGTAATGAAACAGCCCCTTTTGGAAGAGAGCATTGAGCTCGCTGAGAAGCAGATCATTGAAGGCAGTATTTTGAGTCATGAATTAGCACGGTCGAATTGGATTCCGGCGCTTGTGCCACGGATGCTTGCCATTGGGGAAGAAGGGGGCAATACGGCAGTCATGCTAGGGAAGATCGCCGATCTCTATGAAGAAGAGGTAGATAAGATTTTGACACGTCTTGCTGCATTGGCGCAGCCTGTGATTTTAGTGCTTTTAGGTGCCGTAGTGGGCCTAATCATGTTAGCAATTTTACTCCCACTCACCGATGTGAGTGGATTTATGGGAGGGTATTGATGAAAAAGAAGAAGAAGAGATCTATCACTTTGATCGAAATTATGATTGTGATCTTGTTGATCGGCATTATTGGAGGGACTCTGGCTTTCAATATGCGTGGGAGCATGGATCAAGGTCGGGCTTTCAAGAGTGAGCAGAATATGTTGCGCATCCATGACATCTTGATGCTTGAAATGGCGAGCAGTGGACGCGATCTTGCAGAAATAGTGGCTAATTGGGAGGAAAACGTGAAAAATTCTCCTATGGTGAAAGATGGTTCTGAAATCTGCAAGGATGGCTGGAACAAGCTTTTTGAAGTGAAGGTTATCGATGATGATGATCTACAAATTACTTCGGCCAAACTCGAAGCGTTTAAGAAAAAACATGAGAAAAAAGGCTAGTTTTACACTTCTTGAGTTGCTCCTTTGTGCAGCTCTTGTTGCTTTTGCACTGGGAGCTGTTACTCTCTCCATTCCTCGTTTTATCGCAAACGAGCGCTTTGAGAAGGATGTGAAAGTTGTCCTCCAGAAAATCGAACTTGTGACTGAACTGATGCTTGATTGCGACAGTTCGATTACTCTTGCTTTCGATGAAAGTAAAGAGGGGGTACAGCTGTCAATCATTCCAGCAAAAGAGCTTCCCAAGAAATGGATTCGGGTGCCAAAGCCTTTGAAAGAGATCCGAAGCGTTTCTTTTGATGGAGAAAGAGCATGCCATCTGGAGCTGCTTTATGATTGTGAAGTGGGGGGGTGTCCACGAGGCCTTCTCACACTTGAGGGGAAAAATAGAAAGCAGACGCTCTCTCTACCCGGCTTTCCGGGAAAAATCAAACGAGGAGAGGAGGTACTCAGTGGCAAAAATGCGCCCTATCCGCAAGAGATCTTTTCTTTTACTTGAACTTGTGATCTCACTGGCTTTGATCATGCTCTGCCTTTTTCCTCTTTTGAGACCTAATCTTCAACTCTATCAGCTCTCAAAAAAGCGGTTAGCTGCTTCAGAAAACTTTTCTAAAAACTCCCTTTTGCTCTGCAAAATTAAAAGGGAGCTTTTCGAAGCAAAATATTCGTGGGAGGAGTTAAAGAAGGGCATTAGCACCCCTGAATATTCGATGAAAGCGATTGAAAAGACGGAGCGCGAAGCATTCCAGAGAGAGGGTCTCCTTCTGGAGGTGACTACAGCATTTGGGAAACATGAATTCTATGTCGAGAGGGCTCTATGAAACGGGCTTTTTCTCTCATTGAAATGATGATCTCTTTTGCGCTTTTCACAATCGTGCTGACCTCCCTGTTCTGTTTTTACAACCATCTGACACAATCGAAAATTGCGATCGAGGAGAAGAAGTGGCCTCTTTTGGAGGAGCGCTACTGTCATCAAAGGCTGAATAAAATCTTCTCAACGTGTGACCTTCCTTTTTTCACCTCTCAGGAAAGATATCCTAATCTGGCATCTGGCAGTCTTGTCTTCACTTTTGATCGGGGCATTGCGGATGATCCTTTGCTTTGTGGCCGTGTGTTAGCGCGTCTCTACCAAGACCCTGAGAAAAAAAGGCTCTGTTTGGGAGTGTGGCCATTTTCTGAAAAAGTACAGGAGCCTGCAGAAACCTATGTGCTGCTCACAGATGTCTCTTCCTGCAAAATGCAATTCTACCAGCCACCTTCATTTGATTCTGAGAGGATTTACGGGGGGAATCAGCCAGAGTGGACAGCAGAGTCATTGCCAGCTATTATTGAATTAGAATTGACGCATCACGATCGCAACATCACTTTTGCCTTTGATCTTGGTAGTCCGATCCGCTATCCTAGAGGACATTTATGAATCCATTGATGCTAACGATCACTTTTCTCACTGTCATGGCACTGCTAACGAGCAGTGAGGCTATGCGCAATGTCGATGAAGGGATCAAAGATAGTGCCTATAAATCGCATCTTCTACTTGCAGAAGAGTGTGAGAAACTGGTTGCGCTCTCTGAATTTGAAGAGTTGCAAGAGGGAAAAGTTGTTTCAGAAAAGGATCATGAGAGAGCAGAAATCAAAGAGGTGGTGAACTACACGGGCAAGAGCGCCCCTCTCAATTTTGACCATGGAAGACCTCCAAATAATTCGAGGATCAATCTCTTTCTCCTGATGTGTGAAATCGATCCAAAGCAAAGTCCCCTTTACGAACAGACAGCTCATCTATTGCGCAATTTATATGGGACGGCACCCTTCTTCCAGGAGATTCCCAATGTCGAATATCTTCTTCTGGATACCCTTGTCCAATACAAAGAAGAGAGCAAGAAGTTCTTTTTTGCTGACGAGTTAGGCGCGCTTCCTTTCAAAGACAAACAACTACAGAAATGCTTTCTGAAGATGTTGAAGGGATCGCCTCCACTTTTGCACTACATTACTTTTGACACGCACTGTAATGGCAATCAGAAGAAGCTCAATTTCATGTTTGCGCCTGCTGAGATTTTAGCGATTGCGATTCCAGATTTTGCAACCTACCAAAAAGCTTTAAGATTCCGTAATGAACTTTGGAAGAAGATCGATACTCAAGAACAAAATCGATTAGCGCTTCCAAAAGATGAAGTCAAGAACCGCTCATATTATAAAGCTGAACTGACCAATTTTTTAGAGGGGCTTGAACCAGGACTGTCGAAAAAGTTTGATGTCTCGCTTGGAAAGAAGGGAAATGTGATTTTTGTCCAAGACCCTGTTTCGCGCATAGTAAAGCGCGAGCGCATTATGAAAAAACGGTTATAGCCGATTCAAATGATGGTCCGATACTTTGATCGCTCATGTTTAAAAACATGAGCTTCGAAGCGATCTCTCAAATTTGACGCCCTATCTGACCATTATTTGTTCTAAATAGTATCCATTCGCCATGAAAGCCTCCCGCTTTCTATTCAGCTAAACAGCCGTCTCTCGAACGTCTCTTCCAATTGTTGTTAAATCTGGACAAGATTGAGTGAAGTAGTAATGAGTGGGCTGATGTTCGCCTGAGTAGATTGAATCGAAGGATGCATAATGAAGACCTCCTGTAGGACCTCCAATAAGATCTGGAGTCGATTCTAACGAATCAGAGGGTTCAAAATAAACCCCCTCTCCGTCACCTCCTGGCAGAACTAGAGTCGATTCTGATGAATCAAAATGAAGCCCCTCTCTATTGCCTCCTGGCAGATCTGGAGTCGCCTCTGATGAATCAAAACGAAACCCCTCTCCGTCACCTCCTGGCAGATCTGGAGTCGATTCAACAGAGGGCAAGAGTCGAAGAGATTCGCTGAGATTCTGCGGCTCTCCATTGCTACGAGACTCGGCATCATCCTCAATTTGCAAAATAGACAATTCAGAATAAGTATCTTCCACGTTTTCCTCTAACCCATCGCGACCCCGCCCATTGACTACAATTGTAGCTTGCCTCTCAATCCGATGCGCCTCATCGATTAACTGCTTTGCCATTGTAGCAGCACTTTTTGCCCTATATCCCCAAAACACATCAAAAGCACTCCCCTCATCTCTTTCGCCTGACTTTCCAGAGAGATCATGGACCTGACGGATGATGGACCCCAAAAGTGGAATGATTTCTAAAATGGCAAATCCTATTTCAGTACGCAGTTGCTTACGCACTGCTGGAAGGTCAAGAAGCCGATCAGCTGTAGAGATACTCACATTTGATTGATCAGGAAGTTTAGTAAGCCTCCTATACAAGCGACCCAAATAGAAACACTTAGCTGGACTAAAAAAGGGAGCGGTCATCGCTGATACCAATCGCATTCCGACTACTTTCCCTGTGCATTCGCTTGACATAAGAGCCTCCTTGCAGCTTCCCGAGCAGATTATGTTTATTGTTTCTTAACAGGTTTGTCAAATTCAAACTTTATGTCAATATAATATTTTAAATATTCTGGCTGATACCATCTGGAACAAATAATGTCACAAATGACGGCCAGATAGGGCAGCAGATTTGAGAGATCGTTTCGAAGCTTATGTTTTCAAACATGAGGAAGAAAGGATCTCTTAAAGGCGCCGTGCTAGATGGCCATCATTTCTGAGATGAGTTGTTGTAAATGCAATCCGATTGCTTCTTCTCTACCAATTGGACATCCGATCCCCTACCATTTTTAACAAGATCGTCGATCTCTATTTATAGATTGTCGTCAAAATCCTGACGGGTAGGGATTGTAATTGTGAAAGTACTTCCAACGCCGAGTTTAGATTCTACCTCGATCTTGCCTTGATGTTTCTCAACAATCCGCTCAACAATCGATAGACCTAGGCCAGATCCCCCAAGACTTCTACTATGACTCTTATCCACAGCATAAAAACGCTCAAAAATGCGATCTAAATCTTCAGCTGGAATCCCTTGCCCTTCATCAGCCACCTTGATCACAAAATGACGCATTGCTTTCTCTACTGTTACTGTAATCTTCGCAGGAGGCCTCGAATACTTGGCCGCATTTTCCATCAAATTCAGAATCGCTTGTAAAAAGAGGTCGCTGTCAAGCTGTAACAAGAATGGCTCTTCTCCCACCGTTTTGATTTCAATCTGCGCCGTACGATGAACCGATAATATGGTAAAACGGGCCTGTTCGATGATATCCAAAATGTCACAGTTACGAAGGCGCGATTGAGGGATTCCTTCATCTACAGCCGCCAAAGTGAGAAGATTCCGGATCAATGTCTCCATCCGTCCACAATTACTCACAATTTTAGCTGTAATCTCTTTGTTCATTTCCGGAGAGAGCTCAGGGTGATCATGTAAGGTCTCAGCAAAGCCCCGAATAATCGTGATCGGTGTTTTAAGCTCATGGGAAGCATTGGCAATGAAATCTCGCCCTAATTCAATCACCTTATGTAAACCGGTTTTATCCTGTAGTACAAGAATCGCACCTTCCTGCTTACCCCTTGGCGCAGCGACGGCATCAAAAACCCTCTTCTGTCCTCTTTTAGGTTTTAAAACCATCGTTAACGGGATATGTTTTTTCTGTGCTTGAATAATAAGTTTTTCACATTCAGGCTGCTGCGCCAATTTAAAACTCGATCCTACAAGTGCGCCTTGATTGAGATTCAAAAAGAGCTCTGCTGTCTGGTTCATGTAGATCACTTTCAAGTTCTCATCAACAGCAACAACACCCTCAATTAGAGATTCTAAAATGGCATCTTTTTCATTGCGCTCTTGCGTCAATGAACTGATCTGAAGCTCTATACGATTAGAAAGTGAATTTAGAGTTTCAGCAAGTTGACCGAATTCATCGCGGGTTTTTCCTGAACGGTTGTTCAATTCAATCGTCGGGATATGCTCCTCAATGCCCATTTGATAGGGTCGAATTGTTTCCAAAATTTTGCGCACAGGGGCTGTAAAGTAATGAATAATAAACCAAGAGAGGATGCTGAAAAGCAAAAGAATCAGAATGCAAATGACCAAAAAAGCAAGGGTCAATTCATGTGTCAAATCTATGATTTGGCCATAAGGAAATGCAGCACGTAGGACGAAGTCTTGGCCTTTATAATCGAAGGGAATCGCGACATAAGCCATCTCCTGCTCGAAAAGGGAGGAGTATCTGACATTGTAGCCGACTCCTTTTGCGAGCGCCTCTTCAATCTCAGGATAGGAAAGACGCTGACCTGACTCGAATTCACTTCCCTCTACTCTCTTATGAGAATCATAAAGAAAGCCCTTTTGAGGCTCAAAAAGTGAAAGACCAAAGAAGAGAAACTCTTCTGCCTGTTTGAGCTTATCAATCATTTGGTCAACCGTTTCTGCTTTCGCGATTGTAGCGCGCACTTTATCGACACGGTGCTGCAAACTGGTTTTCTGAATCTTTTCCATGAGAACCATCACAACCGGGTAGAGGAAAATGGCAAAAACCAAAAAGATCAATAACTGGCTAAAGAATATCTTCTGTCTAAAACTCAACATGCTTACCCAAACTGTGTAGTGGAATCAGTAAAAAACTTATACCATTTGTGGCATTATACCATTTACAACAAATAATGTCAGAAATGAGAGAGCGTTTCGAAGCTCATGTTTTTAAACATGAGCGAGAAATGTTCTTTCAAAAGTGCTGTGCTAGATCGCTCTTATTTGTAAAAATAGAGCCGATTCAGCCTGTTTCCCATTTGAAATCGATTACGCTGTAAATCCGGAAGGGCTCAGAAAAACCTTTCAGCATCACTGAGGGAAGAAGCTCGACATAGAATGATTCTTTAACTCCAGGTTCATTCAGCGTCAATTCAGAAATTATCAACTGATTTCCTTTTGCAATTGAGCATAATCTCGCTGCTACGTTGACATTTTTACCAAGTACTGTGTAGTTCAATCGGTCAACAGCACCCATGTTTCCTGCTACAACCTCTCCCGTATTGATGCCGATCCCCATTTCAATACGCTCTTCACCACGAGCCGCACGCTCATCATTCCATATCTTGAGTGCTCGCATCGTTAAAACACCCGCGGAAACCGCTCGAAGCGCATGGTCTGCACACACTGTGGGTGCTCCGTAGATCGCCATCACCTCATCTCCAACAAATTTATCGATCACCCCTCCTTCACCTTCGATCACATGTGTGATACGGGTCATGCAAGAGTTCAAGATTTCAATCGTTTGACGGGGTGTCATCCGCTCTGTCATATTCGTAAAGCCACGAATATCGCTAAAAAGCACGCTGACTCTACGCTCTTCACCCCCGAGATGAATTTGCGATTTCAAAATCTCTGCAGCCACCTCTTTGGAAACAACTTTATCGAGTACACTCCTTATGTTTTCCTTTTCACGCAAACCAACCACCATCTGTTCAAACGAATGCGTCAGAGAGGCGATCTCATCTTTGCGCTTCCCCATATTTGGCCATTTGATCGCGTCATATTGACCTGCCACTACAAGCTCTGTATTCCCCGCTAAGTGAATGATCGGACGAATGACTACACGGAGCACAATCCTACTGATCACAAACAAGATCGCTGCGATCAAAATCAGTGAAATCACAAAGATCTGAAAAGAGATTTTCCAAGAAAGATTTTTAGCTACTGCCAAAGAGAGTGCCGCTACCGAATTTTGGCCGTTGATTTCAGCCAGTTCATAGATACCCAATCGGCCGCCTTCAAATTCAGCGATATTGGAAAAGAAGAAGCTAATATTTTGATAATTGATGACCCCAGTTCCTTTTTCAATCATCCCCTCCCTTGCAAATTTTTCCAATTCATTGGGATTAAAGAGCTCCCCATTTCCATCAAAGCCCATCCAAAGCTCATCTCCAACAGTGATTAGAACAGGCTTATTGGACCAGACCGCAAATTCCTTCGCGATCTTGTCAATCGGCACACCCAGTGTGAGAAAAGTGCCATTCAAATCCAATGTATTTGCAAGGTAAATATGTTTAAGATTCTCATCATAGATGTAGAAATTGCCTTCACCAATTGGAGGCGCATTACCGCGCGGAGCATGCTCTTCATAATATTTCCCGGGGGGAGTAATCGCCTTTGTCCCCAAAAGCTCTTCGCTAAAAATAACATCTGCTTGATTATCAACAGAAACTTTAGCGAGTCCTACGGGCGTCCAAATAGAGCCCTCTTCTATTTCCACTCCTTCAATGACTAAAGAGGTGAGCAGAGTGATCATTTTCATCTTGTTGAGCCAATCAAAGGCGGCATTTGCTTGATTGGCTGGAGCGCTAAAAATTTGACCCACATCGAATTGCTCTGATTGTTGCTGCAGCCTCTCTTGTGCCGCTTTCAGCTGTGAAACCATTCTCTCTTCTTGCTTATCAGCCATTTCCCAGTCGAGCATGGCATAGTAAGTAGCATCAAGATTAGTCTGAAATTTTTGCGGCAGCTTCACCCCCAGAAAAATGCCCTTTTCTTCAAGAGCATTGTGGACGTTAAGCACAATAGCACCCTCAGGAGTTTTCACAGTTTTTGCTCTGTAGACATCGGCTTCTGATGGCTTCAAAATGACAGCTTGTTCGCTTTTTTCACTACTCACTTGCAGAAACCCAATCGATGGGAAATGGGTGACGATATGAGTCGCCGCCTTCCAAACAGGTTGAAGTTCGTTTTTCTTAAACTCTACCAATTGTTGACTGATGTCTTTTGATTCTAAAACAAAGAACAGCAATGCATTAAGATTTGTGCGTATATCTTGAAAGACATCTTCTACGAGCACCTCTTGATCCCGTAATAATTGACGCTCTTTGTTGATAATCACATCGTGGATTTCTGAACCCACTTTTGCAATGTCCTGTGTCACGACAAAAGTTGGAATAAAGAAGATGATGATAGCGTAACCACAGAGCAAAACAAATAGGCTGAGAAAGAGCTTTGTCTGCAGTTTCATATTTTCACATCTTAGAAAATATAATATTTATTTTGGACAATTTGTTAGGTTGCGGTGCCCATTCGGTGTAATAATCACTGTATCTTCAATGCGAATACCGCCTATAGAAGGGAGGTAAATGCCTGGCTCCACAGTAATCACCATACCTGCTTGCAATTTGAAATCGGCATCACTACCTTTACTGTGGATCCGTGGAGGTTCATGAACCTGAAGGCCGATTCCATGTCCTAGACCATGTGCAAAAAATTCGCCAAAACCTTTTTCCGTGATAAAATCACGCGCTGCTAGATCGAGTTCTCTACAAGTCACGCCGGGTTTACAAAGAGCGAGAGCTCTGGCTTGCGCCTCTTTCACAATTTCATAAATCTCTTCCATTTTTGGATGCGGTTTACCAAAAAAGTAAACGCGAGTCATATCAGAGTGATAGTGGTCAAGTGTTACACCGATATCGATCAATACAGCTTCATTCTTTCTCAAGGGGCGATCTGTTGGGTGGTAATGAGGCTTGGAACTGCTTTCCCCAAAAGCTATGATTGGCGAAAATGCCACAGACGACCCCCCTTTTCGTCTCCAGAAAACTTCTAATTCGACAGCCACTTCTTTTTCAGTAATACCCTCTTTCAAAAGCTCTAAAACGGCGTAATAACCTTCAACCCCAAGGTTTGCAGCCGCAACCAACTTCTCCATCTCTTCAGCCGTTTTGATGAGTCGTGAAGCACGCGTGGGCTCCCTCACAGGGATGAGCTCTACACCCTCTTTTTGCAAATCAAGATAGCGCTGGTAGGTAGTTTTAGAACTATCAAACTCTACTTTTCCACTAAGTTTCGCTGGCCCAAGCTCAGCATTTGTACGGCTTTTTGCCTCTTCGATGTACCGACCATCGACATAGAGCTTCGAGCCTTCTTTCGAAATGAGCAGCTGTCCCGCAGATAGCTCAATCCCTGTTAAATAGAAAAGATCGATCGGATCTTCAATCAATAAGAAGTCATGTTCGGGTTTTAACTTTTGAATCTTTTTGCAAGCTCCTCTTCAGTGATTAAACTAGTTGCTTCTTTTCCATAACCTTTAGCAAAAGCTCCTCCGCTAAACGTTTGCCCTCTTCCATTGTAAAGCGGCATTTTCTCAATCTACCGAACAAAGTTCTAGCCTCCGATAGCCCTTCAATCACAGCTTTTGCTTCCTCTTGCTCAAGGTGGGCTGGGATTGCTTCACAAGCGAAGCTTTTTCCACCAAAAGGGCGTAGAGCAAAGCCACACTTTTCCAAAAATGGGAGTTTTTCTACAACCTTTTCATATTCATCAAACTCCAACATCACAGGAATCAACAATTTTTGCATGGAGATCTCTTCTGCTTTTTCCATGAGAAGAGCACGCGCTCTATTCAGATCGACTACTTGGATGCCCTCTTCGACATGCAAGAGGAGAAAACCTCCAATGATTGCGATTGGGTGGATCGTCTCGATAAGCTCAAGCTGTTCAAAGTGGCTCTCTCTTATAAAATCGTCTCTAAATGGATTTACCCCATGCCTCTCTTCAAATGCCGGTTGCTCCCATTTATGAAAACTTGAAGAAAGCGGCAAAGGGTCGAAGCAGATGGGCGCTGGCTTTACATGCAGAGCCTGATCGACAATTTTTCGGACAAAATTCCCCACCCTCTCCTGCTCTCTAAAACGCACCTCGCGCTTCTGGGGGTGGACATTGACATCGACCCAATCACGGGGAACCTCTAAATGTAAAACAAAGATAGGGAAACGATTCGAGGGGAGTCTTGTCGCAAACCCCTCTAACACACATTTAGAGATATAGGGAGAAAAGACAAAGCGCCCATTCACAAAAAGATACTGCCCCGTCCTTGTCGCTCGATGACCTCCCAGAAAACCAAAAAGACGCATTCCATCTTCTTTACAATCAACCTCTTTATGGACAAACTCCAAAGAGAGCAAACTTTGAATCCTTCTTTCCAAATTGTCATTTTTCTCTACAAAAAGTCTTTCCTCACCCTCATTGATCCACCTAAATTGGATGCCGGGATGACAAAGAGCGAGTCTAATCAACATCTTATGAATTTCCCCCGTATCAAATGCTGGGCTTTTTTGGAACTTGCGCCTGACGGGGGTGTTGAAAAATAGAGACCTAACTTCGATACTGGTTCCTTGTTCACGGGGCTTCGGAGTGATCGAACAGACAACACCACCCTCGACTTCAATCTCAACTTCACTGCAAAGCTTCATCTTTGAAACACTGGCAATCGATGGCAACGCTTCTCCACGAAATCCAAGTGTGCCGATAGTTTCTAAGTCTTCTGCTTTCAATATTTTAGATGTAGCATGGCGTTGCAAAGAGAGTAATTGCTCATCTTTATTCATGCCTGAGCCATTGTCAGTGACTCGAATTAATCCTCTGCCTCCTCCTAAAGTTTCGACCACAATCTCCGAAGCCCCAGCATCTAAGGAGTTCTCCACAAGCTCTTTGACAACGGAACTACTGTTTTCAACCACCTCTCCTGCAGCGATTTGATTGATTGTTTGTTCATCTAAAATAGAAATGCTGCGTTTATTTGTCATTATGATATAAAATAATAATTATGATTACAGATATTAAAAGAAGCTTTTTCTTTGCCCTAATTGTTTATCTGGAGAATAGCAAAGAGACTATATTATGAGAATAGCTGGCTTTTTAGCACCCCTCATGGAGAGCTTTTAATGGTTGAACGCATTTCAAGCATAGGTTCCGAGCGAGGCCTGGGACCTCTTCGGGGGCCTCCATTTAAAGATGTTCAATCTTTTGTGAAGATCAATCTCTCTATCGATGATCTAAAGCAAGCTCTGCATTTAACCGGCATACTTCAGAAATCTCAGGGTGATGCTCAGAAATTGGCCAAAGGAGAGATCGCTGAGGCGATTGCAAGTCGCAGCGAAGTGGAAAAAGAGAGCGAAGAGGACCCTGTTGCGGCTTTACACAAAAAACCCGAGAAAAAGAGCGACCCGAAAAAGAGTGCGCGGGAGCAAAAATTAGAAGCTGCCTCATTATATGCAATTGAAGCTATCGAATCGGAAGAGGGGATTGGGGATGCAAAAGATGGTGGAACAGAAGAGTCACATGGCCTTGGGAGTAGTGACGCTCCTCCTACGAATGATCCCAACGCACTACCCCCAGGTCTTGCGCAAGCCTATGGAGAACAGATGCAGGATATGCAGCAGTTTTTCGACTGGATTCTGCAAGGGGGAAATCCTCAATATGCCCAATTGATTCAAGGCTATGAGAGCGCTCTTGCAAAAATGTCTCATCCTCCAACTGTTGCCGATGCAACCCAATTGAATACGATGATGCAGACGATGGAGACGATGGCTCTTACGCTCCCCTCAAATCTTTGCGTAGCCTATTTTCAGCTAGTCAATGTGCTATACGGCCATATGCAGCAGCTTGCTCAAAGCGATATCAACACACTCACACCAGAGATTGCTCAGTTAAAAAATGACATCCCCATCTTGCAAGAGATCGCCAGCTTACTTGTGGGTGGTGTTCTTGCAGCTTATGATCTAATATCGGGGATTCCCACTGCTGCTACTCTTGAAGCCATGGGTCTGAATATCATAAATTTGGAAAATCTCCTCGATCAACTGCCGTCTAATTCTCCTTTTATCTCAACGATTCAAAATATCCTCTCTCTTTGGGGTTCATTAACAAGTTCAAATCCCTTGTTTCCTCCTGGAATGATCTTGGGGTACTCTCTTTTTATGGCAGCGATGCAGAAATATGCGAGTGGGCCTGATGGCACAGAAGCTGATATAAGCCAAGTATGGAACTATTTCAATGCCTTTAATACGCTTGGAATTCCTGGACTTGCAAATGCGCTCACCTATATCGCTTTTCAATTTCCATCTCCTTCGATGGATCCGACAGATTGGTCTTATACAAGCGATGGACATGTCATTGTAAATAACAATAACTTCAATAAATTGCTTAGCGAAGGAATGCAAAGGGCTTTGGGCAATATGAACAGCATCTTCCAAGCCTTAGAAGCAGCTGAAAGTGGTATTAAAGATCAAATCGCTACAGATAATACAGAGATCCCCTTTTTAGAAAATTTGCTCAATTTTGCTTCCAGCGCATTAAGCTTCATCAATCAGATGCTCCAAGCGGCACAGGGAGAGCTTCCACCACCGCCCTCCGGAGGGGGGAATTACGTTCAAAGCGCACTTCTACCGCTGATCCAGAAGGAGCTGGAGGGCTTTTTAATGCTGATCCATATCTTGGAAGAATACCTGCCAGGAGCTGCATTTAACAAATTTATTTCTCAGGTCAATTCGATCTCAAGTCACCTCCCTAACATCACGATGGATGACCTTAACCAACTCAATGGACTATTGGGCCAGCTCAACACTTGCGCCGAGCAACTTCCCTATAAAAGCTATCAGGCGACCTACTGGGGAGCTGAACTTGATCTTTTCACAACCCTCTCTCAAATCGGCAGCGCTACACAGGACGACAACTCATTAATTTTCAATGCTCTTTCAGACATGATGGCGATACTAAAGCGGATGGAAAGCGGCAACTTTAGCATGGATGATTTGCAGCATCTGATCGATGATATCGGCACTTTGATGAAGAATGGGCAGGTGCTTTCTTATGGCGACAACAATCTGATCAGTGGCTTTTTAGATAGTTTGTGCAACGTGATGGGTTCAAATTTCGGCAATGCTACGGGTACTAATGCCAATCTCTATAATGTGATTGTTCTTTCGATGCAGTATAGCATGTTGCAAGACTATACAAAGGAGTATGGCTCACAAGCTACAGAGAGCGGTTTTCAAAGCTATGTCGACGAGTTTGTTTCCCAACTTCCATCTTCTGGAAACCCTGCTCTGACACAGCTAGAGGTCTCTTTAGAAAATGTGGGTGATTGTATCGGTCCAAATGCTCTCTTTCAGATGGGGACAGTGGGGTCTGATGGCGTGTTAACGCTTAACAACTCCGCTCTCTCCGATCTTTCAAACGCCTTCCTACAGGGAGGACTCCATCCGATCGGTGGAGTTCCAGGAGGATGGGTCACACTGATGAATATTTTAGCCAATGTGATCGATGGCTATGATCCCTCTAAAAATGGACTTGCGGTCTTTGATGCTATTCTTTCACAGATTTCAGTGGCAATCGATGTGTGCTGGGCCATGCTTTGGAAGGTAGATTCACTCGCCGACCTTTTTAGAAGAGTGATGCTCGGAAAATTTATGCCTGAGCAAGAGGCGATGTTGATTCGCTATAGCAATGTTCTCAAGTTTAGTGATGATGCAGGACAGATGTTACAAGATCTTCTCAAAGTTTTAGCTGCCCTTGCCAATGCGAAAAGTGATTTCGCTGGAGTACCAACAAATCCAACAGATACAGCAAAAATGCAGCAAGCGATACAAACCGATGAGCAAGCGATTAGTGCTGCGATCTCGATGATTCAGGCAGACCTTGCTCTGATGGGCCGGGCAGATTTTGGAAGCGATCCTGAGATTCTTGCAGATCAAGCCAAGCTTATCCAGCAGCTCAAGGATTTGGAAGGCAATTTACAAACAGCTCAAGGCCAGCTTGCAAAAGTAGCTAGTGACTTACAAAGTGGCTCACCTATGTTAGCCGTAGATTTGAATCTCCTACTCAATGGAGATGGCACTGTTCAGCCTCCTGGTGGTTTAACCAACATCATGGATACGGCCTTAGGCGATTCTCAAGATTATGGAAACATGAGCTTGACAGAAGAATATACAATGCAAATGTTGATGAGTAGCGTGCAGCAAGAGTGGGAGATTGTCTCAACTTGTCTCGAGAGTTTACATGATAGCTACATGACTTTTGCGAAGGCAATTTATCAATAAAAAAGGAGTCATTCCATGTCCAATTCACCTTTAGAGCCGCAGAAAACCGATCAATCCCGCTTGATTGAAGAGATCGAAAGACAGCGTCTCAATAGACCTCAAACGGAAAATATTCTCGAATTGATTGAATTCCATGCACAAGCTATGCAATTAACACCTCCACTTTACACAGCGCGTGCTCAGCAACAAACCAATCAACGCGCTACTGAAGGGGCTAAAAAGGAGCCCACAGGCGTTGGGAAACAGAGACTCCTCTCCCCCTTAGTTTCTCAAGAAGTAGATGAATGCAAAGGACTTGCAAATTTTCTACTCAGCTGCACCGTTTCCCCTAAAGATGCGAAAGCGCTTGAAGAAGATCTGCATTTTCTTACCAATTTGCAAGAAAAGCAGCAATATGGGCCTAAAGAATTGACTAAACTGACAGAGATGATTCAGAAGTTCAACATGATGGGAGATAAACTCTCTCCTGCAGAGCGCAAGCAGTATTGGGCACAAGTGGCTCTGATGTATGACGTCATCTCAAAAATGACTAAGAAAATGGGAGCTACTGCGAGCAACAAGGATGACAAAAAGCTTTACAAGTCCCTTGGTGCTGCCGCTCAATCTGACAGTGGGGCAGCTTCAGCTAAAGCTGATGGGAATGAGTCGCTCGCGCAGATGTTTATCGATGAGATTTTAGGGCGTTACATGCCTCAAGAAGAGGCGGAATTGACAATGATTGCCCTTATGTTGGAATTTCAGAACTTTGGTGCTAGCTCGATGAACGATTTGCTCAATCTGATCCAAAACTTTGGAACAGCACTGAACGACTTTAACTTGAGTTCTATGCTTGGTACGCCAACAACAGCTGGTGGGAACACTTATCCAAACGGACAGAGTATTTACGACCAGTGGAAGAAAGAAGAGGACTCTGTGACTAGAGATACAAGCGAACTGAACAGTTTGAATAGTAAGATTAATGACCAATTGCAAGATATCGATCAAAAGTTGAATGCCAATCCTCCTCCGAGCCCCGATGTGAAGGCGGGATTGGAGCAGATGAAGTCACAGCTTCAGGGGGAACAATCGTCGATCAGCGGCGCTTTGCAAAACTTATCCACTTTAGGAGCCAAGCTTTCGTCGATGAATGTGACAGTAAATGCTGATGGTACAGCTACTGTTACGGGATTAGGCGGGACTCCATCTCTGTCACAATTGGAAGGCAACGTTGTGAATGGAGATCCTACGACAGGTGCAGGGGGTCTTGTTTCGATCTACAACGATATCAAAGGATTTCAGCAGGATTATAGCAACCAGAGCCAATCGCAGCAGATGAGTTTGCAATTAACGATGACGGAGATGCAGCAGGCGTGGACGGTTGTGTCAACCTGTTTGACAACATTGAATCAGGCGATGCAGTCGCTTGCGCAGTCGATTTATAAGTAGTAGATGATAAGATTTAGAACAAATGATAGGCAGACAGGGCGGTAAATTAGATTGTTTTGAATCTCATGTTTTTCAACATGAGCGAGAAAGGATCTCCCGAAGGTGCCAGCTCAATGGCTCTCATTTGTGACAAATGGTATCATCAACGCAGTTGATTGAAAGTGCCATAGGCGGCGGTTCTCATTTGTGAGATCATTTGTTGTAAATGGCATTATTTCTTGGAGATGGTATAAAGCTCAACTATCTCTTTCGCTCTCTCATCCAGACTATCGCCCAAATCTACAAGTTTGTAAAAATTCTCAATTGAAAAAAGCCCAACCATCTCCCTCGCTGTCAAATCGGCATTCACCGCCGCTCGGAATAATGCAAGCCTCTCCCTCATACGCTGCATACTCTTCACAGATCTAAAACAACTCTTCCTAAGCTTCCAAGAAAGCTCATCCAGCGGGAAGTGATTCGCAAGCTTTTTAAAACCGACATGAAAAATCTGATCGGCCTGCGGCAGCGCCTCCCAAAGCGCCATGCCCATCGAAGGAGGAACATCAGGGAAACAATAGCCATGATCAATAGCTGCTAACTTCCCATCACCAACAAGCAGATTATTGAAATGTCTATCACTGTTGCCTATCAAGAGATCTAAAAAAAGCACCATTTGGTACTCATCAAGAGGAATATCTGGAATAAGCTCCCTATCCAATCTCGGAAAAGGAACAAACCCCTCTATAAATTCTTGAAAAGAACCATACTTCTTCTTCTTCTTGAGATTCTCCAGACGATTCTCCCTGATCGAATGGAATGCTTCATGTGTAAAGCTTGCATAGTAGGTCTTCGGAACAACGCCAAAACCCAAAAAGCTATCGAGCTGAAATGCGGCGACTTCATTATGCGCCCCCTCTCCTACCGCCACACCAGGACGCATCTTTCGTCTGCCAAGCGGAACCTGCTCTCCCCGCTTTGTAGGGCTGTTGATTGCATAAGGCTCTTCATCAAAAGGCTTGAAAAGACCGAGCACTTCGCGCTCCTTCGAGCGGATCCAATAGGCCCCAGACAACCCCTTTTGAATCAATACAGGAAATAGGCCCGATTCGATTCCCTCCTTTGCCAGCCGTATGACCTCAGGTTCTCCTTGCCTTCTCACTGCCTCTTTCATTTGCTTAATTAGATGTGCCTGCAAGAGCGAATCTCTTTCAAACTGCTTCATGTTGAAGATAATAGGACTTTTATCGAACTTTCTGCCATTCAGACGATCTAACTTTTTTAAAGCTCTTTCAAAAAGAGCCAGCTTTCTTTCGATGTAAACCCGTAATACACTCTCATCAGTGGGGTTGAGAAATTCAACACTCATTGCTAGAAAATTGAAGTAAATCGCTCTCTCAAGTCGCTTGCGGAAACTTCCAAGTGACACTATGTTTTGAAGGGCAAGAGCCCATTTGCCCCAATTAGAGCTCACAAGACGTAGACTGCCTTCACGATTTGCCTGCACCCAATCACCCTTCTTCATCGAAAGGATCGCCTCTAGATTCGCTTTGTAATTGAAAGGGTTGAAGCTGCGTGGAGCGTAGCGATGAAAAAAGAAGAGCAGCAAATAGTCGAGGTACCAGGATTTGTATCTCTTCCGCATGTAGAGAGAGAAGTAATACCACCCTCTTTTTAGATAAAGAGGAGTATGGAGCAGGATGAATGCGACTACTTTCTTTAGTTTTTTCATCTACAAGGTTTGTACATAGGTTTTCACGATTAACTCTGCCTCTTTATCTAAATCTGTACCTAAATCGACCAACTTCACAAATTCTTGCCGGTTAAACAGAAAGCTCATCTGATGAGCAGTTAAATCAGCATTAACAGCTGCTCGAAAAAGAGCCACTCTCTCCCGCAATCGCTCCATACTTCTATAGGACCGAAAGCAGCGCTTTCTTAACTTCCAACTGAGGGATTCAAAAGGGAAGTGATTGGCAAGCTTCTTAATATCCGGGTGAAAAAGCTTGTCAGTATGAGGCTTTAAAGACCAACAGATCGTTTCGATTGAAGAGGCAACATCTGGAAAGCAGTAGGCGTGATCGATAGCTGCCAGCTTCTCATCACCAATGAGGAGATTATCTAAATGTCTGTCCCCATTTCCACTTATTAGATCGAAAAATAGAAGAGTCTGGTATTCATCTAGGGGGATTTTAGGAACCTCAGAAGCTGCAATCTCGTAAAAGGAGATGAAGCCTTCAATATACTCTTGAAAGGAACCATATTTCTTGTGGGGCGACTTGTGTAGAGGGTCGAGCCTTGAATAAAATGCTCGGTCTGTAAAGCTTGCGTAGTAGGTTTTAGGGACAATCCCAAATCCGAAGAACTTATCAAGTTGAAATGCCGCCACTTCATTGTGCGCAGCTTCACCAACACAAACACCCGGACGCATCTTGCGATCGCCTAAAAAGGTGATCCTCCCACCTTTTGTTGGGTTGTTAATCGCAAATGGCTCTTCGTCAAAGGGTTTAAACAGCCCTAATACCTCTGCTTCTTTCGATCGCATCCAGTAGGAGCCTGATTTGCCCTGCCCAACAAGATGGGGCGTAAAGCCAGCCCGCAAACCTTCTTCTGCAAGCTTTACAATTTCTGGCTTCCGCACTTGCTGCACCGCTTGATGCATCTGCTTGATGATCTTAGCTTGGATGAAAGATCTTCTATGAAAGAGTTGGATGTTGTGCTCGATCGATCCTCTCTTGCCAAACTCTCCTCCATTGACCTCTTCAAGACACTTCAATAAACGATTCATCATCTGCAACTTGCGTTCGACAAAATCCTTAAAAATCTCTCGATCTAAAGGATTTAAAAACTCTAAGGTCATTGAAAAAAAGCTCAAGTAAATAGCCCTCTCTAGCCTCTCATGAAAAGCCCCCAAAGAGAGCTTGTTCTGTAACCAAATCCAGAACTTTCCCCAAGAAGAGCTCACTTGAAAGAGTTTGCCCTCCCGGTTAGCCCTTAACCAATCATGCTTTCCCCGAGCGCGGATTGACTTAATGTTGTCTTTGAAATTCAACGCGTTAAAATTTTGAGCGCTGTAGCGATGCGCAAATATGAGGATGAAATAATCGATTAGAAAGAATTTATATGCCCATGGCCAACACTTCTTAATTATATCTCGATAATTAAGACATATTAAATTAAATATTTTCTTTCTTTTACCCGCCATATCTATTAATATAGTATTACAAGAAATTATTTATTATAAGGACTGTTTTCATGAAGAAAGAAGAGGCAAAGACTCCATCTGCGGCTGAAATTGAGGCGCGCTCTCAAGAGATTCTTCAAAAAATGAAAAATGACAACCTGACCCTCCAACAAGCTGTAGGGATCAGCGACACCTTCCTGGAGGAGATGTACAGCTTAGCTCACGCTCACTACCAGAGGGGCAATTATAAAGAATCGATTAGCCTATTTCACTTCCTTGCTGGGTGTGCTCCTAATAACTACAAATTCATGCTAGGGCTTGCTGCAACCCTCCACCAGATGGGAGAGTATGCTGAGGCCATCCAGGGCTTCCGGGTCGTTTTGGAGCTCAATGAGGCCAATCCTTCGCCCCTTTATTATATAGCCGACTGCCTTGTAAGACTTGGCGACGAAGAAAAGGCTATACCTTTCTATGAGATGATGGTTGAGGCCGGCAAAACTCACCCCCAATTCAAGGAACTGGCAACTAAAAGTAGCCTCATTCTTGATGGTATCAAAATGAAAAAGCCAAAAGCCTGATCTCTTTTTAATATCTCTTAATACTTCTCATAATCTACTACTAATGAGAGGTAATCTAATTAAGAACCAATTAATTTTAAAGAAATTACTTTAAATAATTAAATTTTTATGTTATAATTGTTGGTAATTCTTTATAAAACGAGGTAAGGTTCATGACTCAAGTTGCACAGAACAGCTACATCCACACCCACCTTATTGATGCTAGAACGGGCAGGACGACAGAAGAGGCGACTCGAGTCGTTCGTCAAGCTAATCCGAGCCTTAACTCGATTAAAACAGGGAAGATGGCAGAGGATGAGGCGAAATTAGTGCGCAAGAGTGCGTCCAATTTTGACTCAATCAAGCGGGCTGGCCCAAAGGGTTTGATCGATGAAATCGCTGTATTAGAGCGGATCTCTTTACCGACACCCACTCCTCCTCTAGGGAAAGGCGCTCCTACAAGTAACCCAGAGGGCCCTGAGACTCAAGGACAAGATTCATATGCAGACCTAGCAGCTGCTTTCGGAGAGGTTTGTATAGCAATGGGGAAATCCCTTGCAGGTCAGGCTGGTGTCTTTTCGGAAGAGCAGAAAGACAATAATATTATTGCGACCGAGATGTTAGAAACTCAGCTCAATCAGATTTCTGATGAAAAGCAGGTTGACCATACGATTGAACATATCGCGAAAGAGCAAGCCCGTGCTGATAAGATTAATAAAATTCTCGGTGATTTTCAGTACATTTTTATGGCCGCCCTTCCATTAGCGGTAATCTGCGTAGCTGTGGCTCCTGTTGTAGTATCTATTGCCTCGACAATCAGTGAAATGGTGAGCACAACAGCAGAATTGGGAGCTGAAGTAGGGGAGACAGTAGCTGGAAGCGTTGAAAGCGGACTTAGTACAGCCCCTCAGCTCGCTGGAGAGATTACAGAGATGTCGATGGATGCTTTTAGTGCGGCACCCGATGTAGTAGCTGACACGGCTACAACTGAGGGCCTAACTGGAGACCTCGTCGCTGAATCTACTGCGGGAGCTGGAACTGGAGCTACTGGGGGAGCTGGCTCAGCTGCTGAAACAGCAGCAAGCTCTGCAGAAACAGCTGGTTCAACAGCGAGTCGAGCGCTTTCAGTACTTGGTAGAGCCCTGCAAGGAGCTGCTTTCACAAGTGCGCAAAGCGTATCTTCCGTTGCTGAAGGTGTGTATAATACGAAGTTGGCTCAACAGAATTATGAGCTTGGAAACGCTCAAGATGAGCTTGGTAAGATGGTGGGCAATGTAACGCTCGTGAGTGGCGCCTACACTGCGTCACAGAAGTATCTTCAGAGGGAAAGTGCGCTCATTCAGGATCTAGGTGAACAGAGTGGTCAGGTAGTCTCTACATTCGGAGACATGATGAAGACAGTACGCGAAGCGACTAATGCAATCGCGTACGCTGCGTAAATCGCTAAATAAATAAATTGGGGAAATAAAAAAGTATGTCAAATTTCTATAATTCAACACCTTATATGCCTACAAATTATATTTTAGCTTCGCTACAGGCTTCTCAGTCTCAAGCTTCTGATGATCAAGAGCAAAAAGATCAGCGCTTAGAGAATCGTGATCATGAGAGTTACAACACAGACCGTGCTTTGACTCATGCTAGAACACAGATGCAAGCTGATAAAGAGGCTATTTCTAAGGGACAAAGTATCGCACGCACAAAGCAAAGCACTCTTGTGAAAGAAGACTCAATGAAATCTGCTGCTCTTGATGGATCAGGCCATACACTTCTAAGTGCACCGACTGCTGGAAAAGATCTTTCTAAGCCTGCAATGCCAGAGCCATCGAATCCTTTTGGATCTAGCGATCCAGATAGCGATACGACAAATCCGCCAAACGTAATGGCCATTTTGGCTCGCGTATTGGTACTGGTTGCTAACGTCCAGTCTCAGGGTTGGAAAACCTTTTGGCAGATGGGTAATGAGAACATCAATGCAAGCTTACAGATGTCTGTGGCGGAAGCGGATCAAACACAGCAGCAGTACAAGATGCAAGCTGCGGCAACAAAAACACAAGCAAGCCAGATGAAACAAGATGGTTTTATGGAGTTTGGTACTTTTGCGATGTGTGCTGTTATGGGTGCTTTTGGTGGCCCAGCTGAAGAAGAGCAGAAGGCTCCTAGTGACGATCCTGCACAGGTAACAAATGATACAGTGACCCCAGCTCGTATAGTAGAGCCTGAAACCTCGACCTCTTCAGCTACTACGCCAGAGGATATCAATGGTGCTGACACACCACCTCAAAATACCGAAGTCCAGGCAGAACCAGTTGCAGCGCGGAATGATAACGTAGAAGAGAACCGAGTAGAAGGTGATCGCGCAACAGAAAGAGTGAATGAGCAGGCTGCAGAAGCAGAAAAGCCAAGTATGTTAAAACGTGCTGGTAATTACGTATCCAATGCTGCTAGCAGCGCTAAAGAGAAACTAGGTGCCGCTCTTAGCAAAGTGAGTTCTACCACAACACGTATGTTTGGTAATGGTTTCAAATATTCTCAGTTTGCAACGCCTGGGATGACAGGTATGCAGCACTTGACTGTCGACGCTCCTTTATTGAGCAAGAAAGCTGGCTACGAAGGTATGCAGGGGCAATTTGCTGCTGGTGCCACAATGGCGCGTGGATATGGTGAGTATAACAACCAGATCTTCAACCGAACAGAAGATATCCGCCAAGGTGCAAGCCAGAACGTAGACTATGCGATGCAGATCTTGAAGTCTGCTTCTGACTCGATCACACAAGCAGTCAGCTCGATGGCTAGATAATTACCACAGATTGCAAGAAAAACCCCTTCCTCGGAAGGGGTTTTTCTTTTATTCTGCAAGCATGTACACCTTTTCGATTTTCGCCGGAACACCGGTCACTCACGGCACCTTCTTACGCCATGGCGGTGTGAGTCAGGGGGAGTTTCAGTCGATGAATTTTGGACTTTCACAAGGCGATGATCCTCTGGCTGTTGCAGAGAATCGCAAGATCGCCTGTCGAACATTGAATATCGACACTCTCGCCTCTCTTTGCCAATGTCACAGCAACAACGTAGTCGAGGCTTCTCCTGAGGAGTCTCCCCAAGCAGATGCCCTCATCACCAATAAACCAAAGCTTGGATTACTGATTTTACATGCTGATTGTCAAGCAGCAATCATCTACGATCCGATCAATCATGCTCTTGCCAATGTCCATTGTGGTTGGAGAGGTAATGTGCAGAATATCTATGCCCAAACGATCTCGCAGATGATCGGGCGTTATGGAAGTCGACCTGAAGAATTACTTGTGGGCATTTCACCCTCTTTAGGACCGACAGCTTCAGAGTTTCGGCATTACCGCGATGAATTTCCCAACTGTTATTGGGATTTCCAAACAAACGACTATTTTAATCTTTGGGAATTGTCACGCTACCAATTGATCAGCGTCGGAGTTTTGCCGCATCATATCGAGGTTGCAGGGATCTGCACTTATTCCAATCCAGATGACTATTTTTCTTACAGGCGGGCAGCAAAGAGTGGTCGCCACGGCACGATCGCCTTCTTAAACTAATACCACTTATCACAAATGAGAGCCATTGAGCCGGCAACTTTGAGAGATCCTTTCTCGCTCATGTTTAAAAACATGAGCGAGAAAGGATCTCATTTGTGACATTAGACATCTTGGATAACCCAATTTTCGTGCCCGTGAGCGTGCCGGTGCCCGACCTATCTAGGTAGCATTTTGATCAACATAGACACAATACGGATAATGAATTCTCCTCCCTTGGTTTGGTGTTGCTCATCTATTAATCGTGTCATATTTTTGCACACAAAACTCACACTTGCAAAACAAGCGTTACATTATACTAAAGCTTCAGTTATATGAAATTTGGGTTATCCAAGATGTCTATTATTTTTGATAAATCGTATAAGTGGGCTATATAGCCAATTCGGTTGAAAACTTCACAATTGGACGCGCCAAAACTCCCCGGCTTGAAAAGTTATAAATTTGGAGAGGGCTTCGTTTCGCGAAGAGGCATACTCTTGTTTTTCACGATGTAGCCCAAGCGGAGCTCTTCGCTGTATACAAGCCAAAGCCCGATGCAGAGAATCCCCACAGACGGGAAGAAAACCCAAGAGACCGTCTCACCGTGGAGAACAAATCCAAAGAAGGCAGCAAAAAGCGGTGTCACAAGACCCGCAAATCCCATAAATGTCGCTGTAAATTTCTTGAGCAACCAACCATAGAGATTGTAACAAATCAAGTTGGAAACGAGGATGATCATCACAACAGGCTTCATGAAGGCGCCGATTTCAGTCACTGGCAAGGGATTCCAACTCTCTGAAATCCCACTATGAATCAATGCAAAAAGACCGCCCAAAACCATCGCTGCCCCATTGGACATAATCGGGTTCATTCCCTCTTTTCCCAACTTTCTCAATACAATCCAGCCATATACAGAAGCAATGGTTGCTGCAATCAGCGCTAACTCTGGCCATGAAAAGATGAAGAAACCACCGACGCTCTCCTCTCCCATTCCTTGCTGTAAGAAGACGGGGATAAAACCGAGAAAGCCAACCCCCATGCCTAACACTTTCTTGGGAGTAAGCTTTTCCTTAAACTGCAAATAAGAGAAGAGGGCTGCAACAAAAGGAGTCAAACTATAGATAAAACAGGTCTTTGCCGCTGTCAAATACTGCAATCCCCAAAACTCAAAAGCATTGGTTAGATAGACTGCTGTCAATGCTAGCAAGGCCAGTGGTAAAAGCTGTTTTTTATTCATCCGTAAGGCATCTCGCTTGAACAGTGCGAGAAATGCCAACATCAATAGGCCGGCAAGCAGCATACGCGTCCCAGTCAGAAAGAGTGGCGGACTATATTCTAAAGCAGTCTTCCCAAATGAAAAAACTGATGACCATAAGAAAAAATTAAAAAAAACTAGTAGTAATGACATAGCCCTACATTGTAACGAAAAATTATGTTTAAATCTATCTCTTTTTTAGCAAATCAAAGACTTCCGCGTCCTTAATTCTTCCATAAACATCTTCTAAACGGATAATATCATCCTCTCCAAGATACTCTCCAACTTGCACTTCAATGATTTCTAGAGGCACTCTACCTGGATTCTCCACTCGGTGAATCGATGATTTAGGCACAAAAATACTTTGACCTTCATGCACCAACCTCTCCTCATCCTGAATCGTCACATTGGCTGTCCCACTGACCACAACCCAATGTTCACTGCGGTGGTAATGCATCTGTAAACTTAATTTATGAAGCGGTCTAACATAAATTCTTTTAATCTTGAAACGCGGTCCCTCTTCCAGCACTGTATATGAACCCCAAGGGCGGTGCATCGTTAAATGCTCTTCAGCCTCTCTTTTGCCCTCAAGTTGGTCGACAATGAGGCGCACTTCTTGGGTCCTATTTTTATCAGCGATGAGAATCGCATCTTCGGTCTCAATCACGACCAGATTATCTAGACCAATCGTGGAGACGAGCCGTTTTTCAGCATAGACGAGGCAATTGGTTGTTTCGAGAAGCACCACATTGCCATGAGTAGCATTCTCCTCTTTATCATGAGGCAGAAGGGAATAGACATCTTGCCAAGAGCCGATATCTGACCAGCTGCAATTGAGTTCAAGCATCGCTATTTTTGAAGATTTCTCCATGACAGCATAGTCGATGCTAAGACTTGGGACATCGAGGAAAGAGTGACCATCAAAAATAGATGCCACCTCTTTGCAGTGTTTTTGCATCTCCTGTTTCATCGTCTTTTTAGAGAAAAGAAACATGCCACTATTCCAAAAATAGTTCCCAGAAGCCAAGTATTCTCTTGCCTTCTCCGCAGAGGGCTTTTCAACAAAGCGGCCTTCTTTGATGTAGCCATAACCTGTCTCAGGCCTCGTCGGTCTCACACCAAAGGTAACAATCTTGCCATCCATAGCAAGCAGTTTTGCCTCTTGAACTGCTTTATAGAATTTCTCTTCAGGAGCAATCAGATGATCGGACGGAGCGACCAAGATGATGTCATCATCTTGCAGATCACGTATAGCCCAAGCGATTGCAGGGGCTGTGTTCTTGGATTCGGGCTCAATCAAAATCTGTTCTTCAAGCTTAGGTTTGATTTCGCGCACTTGTTTGACTACTTCATGATAGAAGTCAGCATGGGTGATGATCAAAATATCTTCTTCCAGAAATATTCCTAAAAGACGATGCAATGTCTTTTGCAAAAAAGATTCATTATCGAGAATTTTGAGAAACTGTTTTGGAAAAGATCTACGCGATATAGGCCAGAGCCTCGTCCCGCTTCCGCCCGCTAACACAACTGCTTTCATATTTTTCAAAGGCTCCTCTCACTTGCTTGATGGTGATCGCACGCATACATTTATTCGTTTTACATTTTCCCTCGAACCCCAAGTAGCTACAAGGAGTATAGTCGATATTAGGGGTGATCGCACAGACATTTTCTCCAATTGGCCCCCAGTGATGTGGCGAACTTGGGCCATGCAGACCTATTGTAAAAGTCCCAAGCGCTGCTGCCATGTGCATAATACCTGTGTCAACACTCACAACGCAAAAAGCTTTGGCAAGAACAATCGCCGTCTCTTTCAAAGAGTCTAAGCCCGCTCGATTCTCCACATTGGTAAGAGTAGAATAATCTTCTTTTCCACCAGTCGTTACAACACGATAACCCTTTTCTAAAAAGTAATTAGCTAATTCTTGCCACTTATCCCATCTTCTCAGATCAGCGCGCGATCCGCCAGGAAATTGATGCAAAACAATCAGCTTTTCCTTTTCCTGCTTAGGGATAGATAACTTTGGCATGGAACCAGTCGGAATACCAAGCGGGATCATCAACCTTCTCAAAGAATCAAGTTCATGATCGCTCGGAGAGTGATTGGCCAAAGCATCATAAGGGAAATGCCTATATTGTTTGGCTGTACGAAAACCGACATGAAATTTGGAGCGACTCGCCACTGTGAAAAGAGTGCTAATCCTGGGCCAGGGATCCCCATCGATCCAAAGATCAAATCTATGCTTTCTGATGATCTTCAGCGCTTTGAAAGGATTGGTCATCGGCAATATGACTGGCTCAACTCCTTCTATCAACTTCGCCAAACCACTGTTCGCTTTGCCTGTAAAAAGGAAAATTTGGGCTCTTGGATGCGCCTTGCGAATATCCTGAATCACAGCGGAAACCAATACCAAGTCCCCAATGCCTGCACTTTTTAAAATCGCAATCGTTTCAATTTTCTTAGGTAGCTTTCTCTTGATTCGTAAACCCGCGAGAAAAACTAGGGGGATTCCGATGTAGCGATCGATAATATGCAAAACCCTATTGCCTCGCTCTTTCATAAGATACTCTCAATCAGTTTGATATAGCTTTCTGCAGAATTTTTTGGAGCAAAACGGGTTAACAGTTTCTCGCCATTCTTGAGAAGTTCCGAGCAGCGGGATTGACTTGATAGCAGTTTCGCGATACCGGCAGCGATGGAATCGATGTCAAGCGGGTCAACATATTCTACAGCATCACCACAGATCTCTGGCATGCTAGCCATATTAGCTACAACTGATGGACAGCCACACGCAAGTGCTTCTAGGGGTGGGAGTCCAAATCCTTCATATAGAGATGGAAAAATACACAGCTTTGCTAGAGCATAAATAGCTGGGACATCACTATCTTCAACGTAACCGGTGAACAGCACCCGCTCTTTCAAAAATGAATCGCTTTCAACAAGTCCGATCGCCTTCTTGTCAACCGTTCCCATTTTTTCTTTTTCCCCTAAAAGAACTAGATAACTATTCGGAATTTTTTTGAATGCCTCAAGAAGCCGTTTGAGATTCTTATGCGGCTTTACATTCCCCACAAAAAGAAGAAAATCGTTCGGCAGTCGATATTTCTTTTTTGTTGCTTCTTTCATTGCTTGTGAAATGGGATTGAAGAAGCGGGGTGCGATTGAGCTTGCAATCGGAGTCGTATTTTTCTTCACAAAACAGTATTTTTTAATTTCAGATGAGGAGAATTCCGAAACTGTCGTTACTTTATCGGATATTAAAAGGGCAGCATTGAAAAAGAGTTTGGCGTAGATCTTCTGGAGCAGCGAAAGGGAAGAAAAAAAGGCGAGAGGGGCCACATCATGAATCTTCACAAGTCGCTTCCGGGCTTTGATTGGAAAGAGAGGAATATTGAAATGGGGCGACCAAAAAAGATCGCAAGCGGGAATTTTGCGAGGCAACTCAAACTGCTCAGCTATCGTATAGATTTGACTTTTCATCGGAATCAGATTGCAGCCAGGCAGGCTTAAAAGCTCTTCTTCATCTTTCTCGAGATAGAGTAGGGACAGACGCATTTTGCCAAGCAAATGGGGCAAAATGTTTTTTATAAAAGTGCCGATGCCAGAGGCATTCAGCATCCTGACATCAACGCAGAGGTGTATACTCGACACTGTTTCAGATCCTCTTCTACCATTTCAGAAACAAGTTTCTCGAAGGAAATTTTTGGCTCCCAATTGAGGCACTCTTTCGCCTTTGTCGGGTCTCCCAAAAGGGTTTCCACTTCGCTTGGACGGAAAAAACTTGGGTCGACAGCGATGATCTCATCCCCCGGTTTGATGTGAGGGGAGGCTCGATTTTGAGCAATCCCTCTTTCAGAAAGCCCCTCCCCCTCCCAACAAATTTCAATGCCGAGTTCGTCACAGGCACACTCGACAAACTCTCTCACAGAGTGCTGCTCGCCAGTGGCTACCACATAGTCATCTGCTTTATCTTGCTGTAGAATCAACCACTGCATCTCGACAAAATCGCGTGTATGACCCCAGTCGCGTAAGGCATTCAGATTCCCCAAAAGCAATTTTTTCTGGTGGCCATGAAAAATGTTAGCAAGCCCTTTTGTGATTTTACGCGTTACAAACTGCTCGCCGCGCTTCGGCGATTCATGATTAAAGAGGATGCCATTGCATGCAAAAAGATTATAGGCCTCACGGTAGTTCCTGACGATCCAGTAACTAAAAAGTTTAGAAATACCGTAGGGCGATCGGGGATAGAAAGGGGTCAGTTCTGTCTGTGGCACTTCTTGAACCTTGCCATAGAGCTCTGAAGTGGAAGCTTGATAAAAACGGCAATCGAGCTCTAAAAGCCGGATGGTCTCTAAGAGCCGAATCGTGCCGAGCGCATTGACATCAGCTGTATAAACAGGATTTTCAAAAGAAGCTCCAACATCGCTTTGAGCTGCCAGATTGTAAATCTCATCCGGCATTGTTTTTTGCAAAACTTGTAGAAGAGAGGTCGCATCTGTCAGGTCGCCCAAATGAAGGCTCACATGCGGCAAAAGAGCTTCCAATCTCGTGGTAGAGGGGGTCGAGCTACGTCTTCTAAGGCCATGCACTCTATAGCCTTTTTCTAACAGCAGCTCTGCGAGATAGGAGCCATCTTGACCTGTAATTCCAGTGATTAGAGCAGATTTCATGGCGCTATGGTTCATCTTTGCCCTTTTCTTTTCAATCCTTTTTGAGTAGAATCAGCCTCACTATGATTACAATCCATCACAAAGGGAAGCGCATCGAGCTCGAAAATGGAGCCAGATGTTCAGATCTCGCCCTTAAGCTTAACCAAACTGCTCCCGATCAAGCGATTGCTGCTTCGGTCAACGGAAAGAATGTCGACCTCTTTTCCCCTCTCTCTGATGGGGATGAAGTGATCCTCTGGACTTTTGCTGACAAACAGGGAAAAGAAATTTTTTGGCACAGCTCTGCGCATATTTTGGCTCAAGCTGTTTTAAGACTTTGGCCTGAGGCAAAACCGACTATTGGGCCTCCTGTTGACGTCGGTTTCTACTATGACTTTGCCAATCTGCATATCTCCGATGATGACTTTCCTAAGATTGAAGCGGAAATGGAAAAGATCATCGCTGAAAACTACAAATTAGAGAGAGAGGTTCTTCCCAGCCGCAAAGCTGCGATTGCTGCTTTCAAGGACAATCCCTATAAAGTGGAGCTCATTGAGAGTTTTGAAGATGTCGAAATGACAGCTTACCGCCAAGGAGAGTTTTTTGATCTCTGTCGTGGCCCCCACATCGCAGCTCTCAATAAGGTAAAAGCGGTCAAAGTCATGCGCACATCTGGCGCTTACTGGAGAGGGGATTCCAACCGTGAGATGTTGACTCGCATCTACGCTGTCACTTTCCCGGACCGCAAGATGCTCAAAGCCTACCTGATTCAATTAGAGGAAGCAAAAAAGCGCGATCATAAAATTTTAGGTCCCAAGCTCGATCTTTTCTCTCACACAGAAGAAGCGCCTGGCATGGCTTTTATCCATTCGAAAGGGATGCTTGTCTGGAAAGCGATGCTCGATTTTTGGCATGAGAAGCACAAAAAGGCTGGCTACTGCGAAATCAAGACTCCGGTCATGATGAACAAAACACTTTGGGAGCGATCAGGCCATTGGCAGAACTACCGCCAAAACATGTACACCTCTGAAATCGACAAACATGAATATGCGATCAAGCCGATGAACTGCCCTGGCTGCATGCTCTACTACAAGATGCACACTCATAGCTACAGAGAGTTCCCTCTCCGCATCGCTGAGATTGGTCATGTTCATAGGCATGAGGCCTCTGGTGCCATTTCTGGATTAATGCGTGTCCGCAGCTTCCACCAAGATGATGCTCATATTTTCATGGAGCCCTCGCAAATCGAAGATGAAATCTTGCGGGTGCTCCAATTGACTGAAGAGATCTACTCTGTCTATGGACTCGATTACCATTTGGAGCTTTCGACTAGACCCAAAGAGGGCACGATTGGAACAGATGCTCAGTGGGAGCATGCAACAGCTGCCCTGAAAGCGGCGCTAGACACGAGCGGAAAAGAATATGTCATTTCTGAAGGAGAAGGAGCCTTCTACGGACCGAAGATTGACCTGCACATCCGTGATGCTCTAGGAAGGACCTGGCAATGTGGTACAATCCAATTGGATATGGCTTTACCTGAACGATTTGACCTCGTTTATGATGACAGTGAGGGTAATCAACCCCGTCCCATCATGATCCACCGCGCTCTCTACGGGTCGATCGAACGCTTTTTCGGCATTTTGATCGAACACTTTGCAGCAAAGTTCCCCCTTTGGCTGAGTCCTCGCCAGATCCGTTTGATCCCAGTCGCTGACAGACATCTCCCTTATGCTGAAGAGCTGAAAGAAAGGTTGCAAGCGTTCCACGTGGAAATTGACGCCTCCCATGAATCTGTCGGCAAAAAGATTCGAGCAGCACAGTTAGACCAGGTTAATTACATGATTACCTTGGGCGATCAAGAGGTAGAAAACAGGACAATTGCTTTGCGCACAAGGGACAATGTGGTTCATGGCGAGATGAAGCTCGAAGACTTTGCAGCAAAGGCTTTGAGAGAAAAACATTCCCGTTCTTTGCACTCCCCTTTCATGAAGGAAGAAGCGCCATCAGCAGCTTCAAAAGGAGAGTGTGCGTGCTGACAAAAGATGGCTTGATTTGTGCCATGACGAAATTCTATAGTGTGCTATATCCAAACAAAGTGAAGGCTCAAAATTCGATGAGCCCTTTCATAAATGAAGCATTAACCAGGTTATAGAGATGGTAAAACTTAGCGCACTGTTACAGCAGCGATTCGGGAAAAAAGAGAAAGAAAAGGCAACCTCTTTAGTTAATGAGAATGGCAGCCTTACAGCTTTTTCCGGAGTCTTCAAAGTAGATGATATTTCAGCGAAAGAACGCGCCGATCTGCGCGATATTCTAGAGAAATATGTAGATTCAACAAGCGATACTGCTGAAGACCTTCAGCAGTTAAGCCAGATTACTTCAGAAGTAAAAGCGATTAACAATCAGGGTGCCATTCTTCATGGCGAACGTATCAAGCGGGCTCAGACGCTGCTCAAAAAATATAAGGAAGGAGCCTTTACAGCTTGGTTGCTAGCCACTTACGGGAATAGACAAACTCCCTATAATTTCCTCCAATATTTTGAATTCCATACAAAAATCCCTAAAGCGCTCCATTCTAAAATGGAAGAAATGCCGAGACAGGCTGTCTACACATTGGCCAGCCGTGAGGGCGATTTAGAGAAGAAAGAAGAAATTGTCCGCAACTACCGAGGCGAAACAAAGCAGGAAATCATTACACAAATCCGTAGTGCATTTCCCTTAAAAGAGGAAGATGGCAGAAGAGAGAATATCCCAGAGATGGGGATTCGCACACTCAAAAAAGTTTTAGATCAACTTGAGAGAACCGATGTCCAATTTACTCCTCAGCAGCGTGAACGCCTCGTTGAACTATTGAAAAAAATCGAGGAAAAATCATGCACGCCACAGGAACACAACCCATGCTAGATGACAAATCAGTGATGCTTTTTGAGGGGAACCTCAAGCGCATCTTTGCGATGAAGATTACCCGCTCTACCTACCGTGAGCTGCAGAATGTAATTCTTTCTTGCGTCAATCAGAATCAAGAAGCTGCAAACTTTCTCTTTGAGACTTTAATGACAGGCCAAATCAAGAGTGGCGTTGTCAATGAGAAGCATCAAGAGATTTTAGAAGATTGCATCGCTGATTTTACAATTCCAGCGCGCCTAGCGAAGGAAGTCTTTGAGCGTGGGGAATTCATCAACATCATCACAAGTGACCTTGTGACTCAAGGTGAAGATTGCGCTTTTCTCAATCGCATCCGCCGTATTGATGGGGAAGAGTTTACATTTCTCTCTGATCCAATCAACACCCTCAATCTTTTGCAGCATTTTGCAGGCCGTTTGCCAGAATTGATGAAGAATCCGAAAGGCAAAGCTGAGCTTGAGAAGTACCGCAAAGACCTTTCTATTTTGGGCGAGCGTCTTAAGCAACTCTCTTTATAGCACTCACTTTTCGAAGCACCAAAGCCTTCGGGCTTTGGTCAACCAAACCACTTTTTGTGTAGCAGCAGGAGGCCGTCGGTCGACAGCTCGGCTCCAAACACAAAAATGGCAAAGAAGACGCCTAGGGCTGCCATTGTCAGAAAATATCCAAGCAAGATGAATATTCCATCATCTTCCAAAAGGCCAAGTCCGATACAAAGGATGGGTGTGGCGGTCATGAGATTTGTGAAGGGTATAGGCAGTGGCAATGCTAGAAGCAGTGATAATAGGGCTACAAGCAGCCCATTCAATCGATGAAATAATGCATTCTTTGTAAATAGAAGAAGCCGCGGCTTAAGCCCTCTTTGCATGAATTTCACTGCTTTCATGGTTTTTTTTATCAATTTCTTAATGCGCTCGCTTTGGAATTTCTTTTCCAAAACCCACTTTGGCCACCAGGGATGTTTTCCAAATGCAACACGCAGCCCTAGAAATGCTAGTATAATACCAAAAGGTGTTGAAAATCCTGGAATTTGGATCGGAATGCAGAAGGGTAAGCTAAAAATAATCAGAAGAGCTGCATATCCTTTTCCAGACAGAATTTTGAAAATTCGGCGAAGTTTGATCTCTTTTTGCTCAGAAGTCAGCTCTAAGATCTGCTTCAAAGAATCAAAAAATGAAGGGCTATTATTACTTTTGAGCTTCATGAGAAAGTCTCCTTACGATCCATTTTTCAAATGCGATAATGGGCAAAATGGTGGATGCGGCGAGTATCGAGATAGACCACGTTCGCAAACTCAGTGGCGCTGAACCAAATAGCGCCTGCATCGGATGAAAATAGACAAAAGCGATGTGAGCCAAGATCACGAATCCAATTCCTAATAAGACGTAGAGATTTGAAAAGAAGCCAATTTTTAAGATCGAAAAGCGCAAAGAGCGGCAGTTAAAAAGATAGAAGATTTGGAAAAACATCAGCGTTGTGACAGCTACAGTTTGAGCTTCAGAAAGGGCGAGCTTCGCTTCGACTCCATTCGCTTTTTCAATGAAATACTGCCAGAAGAAAAGTCCGATTGTTCCTGCAGTCATAATGACTCCCACAAGAACTGTACGCATGATTATAAATTTGCTTAAAATCGGGCTTTTCGATTTACGTGGAGGGCGTCGCATGATGTCTGGTTCCATGGCTTCAAAGGCGAGGGGCAGCGTCAAAGCGACTGCAACAACTAGGTTAATCCAGAGAATTTGCCGAGGCAGTATCGGCAACAGCAACACATGATTTTGGATTGGGAAAAAGAGAACAGCCACGAAGATCATCAAAGCTTGTGCCAAATTGGTTGGGAACATGAAAGCTATGGATTTGACTAGATTATCATAAACACGTCTGCCCTCTTCAACTGATGCTTCAATGCTGGCGAAATTGTCATCAGCCAGGACCATATCAGCAGCCTCTTTTGCTACAGCCGTTCCTGTAATGCCCATCGCCACGCCGATGTTGGCTCGCTTGAGCGCGGGAGAGTCATTGACGCCATCCCCAGTCATCGCAACAACATGGCCCTTTGCCTGAAGAGCCTCTACGATTTTAAGCTTATGCTCGGGAAGAGCTCTTGCGAAAACATGCTTTTCATCGATCATTTCTTGCAATTCTTCAACACTCAAACGCTCCACTTCAGAGCCCAAAACCACGCCAGGAAAGCTCGTAGAAAAATGGGAATCGCGTGATCGCAAAGCAGTGGGATACAAGCCCAATTCTCGCCCAATGACATGGGCTGTTAGTGGATGATCTCCAGTGATCATTTTGACTGCAACACCTGCTGTTTGACAGGCTTTAATGGCCGCTGCAGCTTCCAATCGGGGAGGATCGATCATTCCCATCAATCCCAATAGTGTAAATCCACTCTGTATATCTTCCTCTTCAAGAGAATCGCGGTTGGTGGGAAGCTCTTTTTTGGCAATCGCTATAACGCGCATCCCCTGGCTTGCCATCTTTTCTGCTTGCTTTTCACTTCCATCCTTTGTTGAGCACAACTTAATGACCGCCTCAGGAGCCCCTTTCAAAAAGATGATTCTCTGATTTTGTGCAGTCGCATGTAAAGTAGCCATGATCCAGCGTTCAGATTCAAAAGGGATCACATCTTTTCTTGGCCACTGCTCCCTTACGCTTTTTCCACTAAGCCCTCCCTTTTGACCCACAACCATGAGAGCCAATTCTGTTGGATCACCACTTCGTGATTCATTTTCAATGGAAGCATCATTGCATAGAATGGCGCCCCTTAGAAGTTCATCGATCGCCTCTCCTACAGCTCCATTTTGATCCTGATGTGAAATTTCACCCTCAATCGAATAGCCAATACCCGAGACGAAATATGAGCCTTCAGGCGTCCATATCGCTTGGACAGTCATCTCATTTTGAGTGAGGGTTCCTGTTTTATCGGTACAAATCACACTTGTACTTCCAAGTGTTTCAACTGCAAGCATACGCCGAATGATCGCTTTTCTTTTCGCCATTCTCTGAACGCCTATAGCAGCCGCAATCGTGATTGTAGCGGGGAGTCCTTCCGGAATAGCTGCTACAGCCAATGCAATACTGGCAAGGGCCGCCTCTAATAGAGAATATCCGCGTAAATAAGCGATAGCGAGTTGTCCTATACCAATTAGAAATACGATCATCGCAATCCATCTAGCGATGTGGGATAAGGTCTGTGATAAGGGAGTTTCTAAATTGGGCACTTCTTCTAAAAGCTTTGAGATCTTTCCAAACTCTGTCTCAAGAGCAGTAGCGATGACAATTCCAGTCGCAGTACCCGATGTGACGAGTGTGCCATTGTATGCCATGCACTTGCGCTCAGCAATCAAAGCATCTGCTGGGACAGGGCCCTCTCTTTTCATCACAGGAAGAGACTCACCAGTCAATGCGGATTCATCGCAACCGAGATTTTTTACAGAAAGAAGTCGAATATCTGCGGCAACTCGATCGCCTGCTTGCAAGACCAAGATATCACCGGGCACTAATTCGGAAGAGTTTATAGACGAAACAACCCCATTGCGTATGACATTGCTCGTTTGTGGGATCATTTGCAAAAGCGCTTGAATCGCTTGACTCGATCGATATTCTTGAAAAAAGCCAATGAGGGTATTGAGCATCACGACAGCAAACACAACGGAAGCATCAGTGACTTTGCCTAGGAATACCGCAAGCGCTCCTGAAGCTATAAGGATATAGATGAGCGGATTGTGAAATTGACGAAAGAAGATCCAGAAAACATTTTCGCCTCGTTTAAGTTTTAGATGATTGGCGCCATATTTTTTTCTTCGAAGCTTGACTTCGGTTTCATCTAAGCCATTAAGAGAGCTTTGCAGCTCTTCAATGACGGTTTGGTAGGGAGTGGAGTGCCATAGCATATCTCTTTTTGATAACAATTTTTAGAATAAATAGCCAATTCATACGATTGCAATAAAGAATGTCACAAAAAAGAAGCCAGATAGGGTGGCAAATTTGAGAGATCGTTTCGGAGCTTATGTTTTTAAATATGAGCGAGAAAGGTTCTCTCAAAAGTGCCGTGCTAGATGGCTCTCATTTCTGACATTATTCGTTGCAAATGGTTCTCTAATTGCGCTTCTAGTCAATTCAGTGGCTAAGTCGTCTCTAGTGAAATAGGGTGAATGTAGTCTCGGAGAGCTGCACTGAAGCGCCCTTCAATAATAGGGGCTAGTTTTGCCAGAAGCTCCTTTTTCTGACTCACCAATTCTGCTATACCTAAACCTTCCAGTTTCTTCAAGATCCAATAGCTCTCCTTCGGCAGGCAAGGAAGTTCGTTTAAACAGCGATCAAGAATATCCAGCAATATCTCTCTATCGTCTGTAACTCTTGCAATGTCTAAACTTTCCAAATAGGTTTGCAGATCAAAGAATCTCTCCTTTAGTTGAGCGTATCGTCCTTTTAACGTCTCACTATCCCAGTGATGATCTGAAGTCATTTTTTCGGCAATAATTTCCGCAAAGTGGCAGCTGCTTTGTAACTTCATAAATGCTGGATTCATTCTGTTTAATCTAAAAGCCCACCTTTTTGAAAAACGTGGACTCATCATATTTGCTCCCTCAAGCCAATTATCTAGAGGTGATCCCGCATAATTTAGGGAATAGAAAAATTTACAATCCACTTTGTCTGCCCATAAAGTCCAAAAATCAACCCATTCTTCACCTACTTCGCCAATCGATCCAGAGTTGATCACTAAGTCATATGTCATTTTGATATCATTTAGAGCGTGAGCCAATTGAATTGGAACAAGCACCACGGTGCTTTCTTTCTCAGAAAGATGCGAGGGCAATGAACCATCAAAATAGAGAATGTCAACCTTATCGAGGTTAAGACGCAAGAATATTTCAGAAAAATAGAGAGATTCCGGAAAATCTATAATAAAATAATACCGGGGCCGCTTCTTAGGATGGGTCAAAAAGAGTCGGGCAAGAGCGCCATACCCTCCCCCTATTTCGATGACATTAGCGACCGTTTTTAGATGAGTTAAACATACAAGCATGATCCTCAAATGATAGTAGAATATGTTGCTCACAAGCTTTTTTCTTGTCCAACTATAGAGTGATCCAGGGACAGAGAAACGAGATTCATTCATGGACTCCATTAATTCAATAGAGTCTGGAAATTCAGTACGGAGTTGTAAATCATAAAGAGCAAAAACGTTGAATACACTAGCAGAACTTATTCTATGGTCGAAAGGCATCTTTTTTTGAGCAAATTCAACAACTTCCTTAGCATTTTTAAAATGGAGGATATTTTCACCCATGATAGAAAGGAGAGTCTCCCAGCGCTTTGAGGATGAGGGCAGATGTTCTACTGGTAAGGATCTTGTGGAAAGATAGTGATTGCGCGACAATTCAAGAATCTCATCGTCGTTTAATCCACGGAATGGATTTCTCCTAAAAATTCGCTCTAAAAACCCGACGAAAGATAAATAGATCATGGCGAATTCATGTCTGGTAGCATGAAAGCAGCTTCTCTTCTTTAATTCCCTAACTCTTCCCATCTACGCACCCCATCTCGTTGTTTGTTCGTATCTTCTATCAAGTCGATTCAATTTAGATTCATACTTCTGCTTCAAAGCTCTTGGACTTCATCGATCAAGAGGCTTTTAGACTGCTCAAAAGTATCAATGCAAACTGAATCAACTATAACAACACTCTTTCTTTTTCTGTACCTTTTTGAAGTACATCTAGAAAAGGCTATCTCTCTATTCTTATGATTGAAAAAGTGTGGCGGAAAAGAGCAATAGATTCTAGGATGGTAGCATGAAAATATCCGATGTCACTGCTTTAGAAATTCTCGATTCTCGCGGCAATCCCACTATCCAAGTCCAAGTCAAAACAGAGTGTGGTGCTTACGGCATCGCCTGTGTCCCTTCAGGTGCTTCCACAGGTGCTAACGAAGCACTTGAATTGCGCGATGGTGATAAAAAACGTTACAACGGAAAAGGCGTAAGAGAAGCTTGCGCAAATGTCAATAAAAGGCTTCGAGAGCTTGTTCTCGGCCATAAAGTCACCGATCAAGTCGGCATCGACAAAATGATGTGCGATGCTGATGGAAAAGAAGATAAATCTCGCTTTGGCGCTAATGCTATTTTGGCCGTCTCGCTAGCAGTCGCCCGCGCTGCAGCATCCTCCCAAAGAGTGCCCCTCTTCCGCTATCTAGGAGGGCCCTTTGCCAACCTACTTCCATGCCCCATGATGAACCTCATCAATGGTGGTGCTCATGCAGATAACAACTTGGCCATCCAAGAGTTCATGATCCGCCCCCATGGCGCTCCTACTTTTGGCGAAGCTGTCCGCTGGGGTGCCGAAATCTTCCACGCCCTGAAAGCCATTCTAAAAAAGAAAGGCCTCGTCACTTCAGTCGGTGATGAAGGTGGCTTTGCCCCTAATCTATCCTCAGATCATGAAGCGATTGAACTTCTACTCGAAGCGATTGAAGCCGCTGGATATAAACCCCAACAAGAAATCTCAATCGCTCTAGATTGTGCCGCTTCTGAGTTTTACAAAGAGGGTAAGTATTTAAATCGAAGTCGAGAAGAACAAGTTTCCTATCTTGAGTCTCTCGCAAACAACTACCCCATTGATTCGATTGAAGATGGCATGGCTGAAAATGATTGGGAGGGATGGAAATTGCTCACTCAAAAATTGGGCAATCAAATCCAATTAGTGGGGGATGATCTCTTCGTCACCAACACAAAATTCCTAGAAAAAGGAATCAAAGAGGGTGTTGCCAATAGCATTCTCATCAAAGTCAATCAAATCGGCACTCTTACAGAAACCCTTAATTGTATTGAGCTTGCGCATTCTCACGGCTTTACAACGATACTTTCTCACCGCTCTGGCGAAACTGAGGACACGACGATCGCTGATATCGCAGTGGCAACGGGAGCTGGCCAGATTAAAACGGGCTCTCTTTCTCGCTCGGATCGCGTAGCTAAATACAACAGGCTATTAGTGATAGAGGCTTATCTCGGACCTGCTGCTAGATTCCGCGATAGCAACCAATGCCGCGGCAAAGGGTACTGTTCTTCTAGGAGATAAAATAATCATTTGACAACTCCTGCTAGTATGTTACTATACTCTTAGGAGGAACGAGATGCAGTATACAGTTGCTCTATTTGGTGAGACAGAAAAGGGGAATCTTAACTGCGCCTACCACTGTCGGAATTTGGCTGAGTTAGCACACCATCTTGGTGAACCTCCCCATAGCGAGTGTCAAGGGCTACAGTTCGCCATACAAAGCTTGCTTTACAACTGCCAGGTTATTTTCTTCCGGGTGATGGAAGAGGGGTTTAGTCAAGAAGACTATCTATTCGGTTTGCAGTGTTTAAAAGAGGGAAAGAAATTTCCTAAAATCACAGCTCTGGGCTTGCCGGGGGTGGGGGATCGCTCGATTATAGAGGCTACGACCCCGCTTTGCGCTTCACATAATAGTATTCTTATATTAACTGAGCGTGATCTTTACGATTACCTGACTGGCCGCTAGGCTCAGCGTCATACCATTTACAACAAATGATGGCCAGATAGGGCGGCAAATTTGAGAGAGCGTTTCGAAGCTCATGTTTTTAAACATGAGCGAAAAAGGATCTCTCGAAGGTGCCACCTCAATGGCTCTCGTTTGTGACATTTTTTGTTGTAATGGGTACCAATCTGATTGAAAGCTCCACATTTGGCCTGCCCGAAATCCCAGCGATTAGACATCTTGCATAACCCAATTTTCGTGGGAGTGCCGGTGCCCGACCTATCTACAGATCATTTTGATCAACATAGGCATAATAGCGATAATGAATTCTCGTCCCTTGGTTTGGTGTTGCTCATCTATTAACTGCAATCTCTGACATACATCCAGTATGCCTTTTCTTTTTCCCTGAATAATACAGCTTTTGTCTGTTGTTTCTATTTTTTACCCTCTGCTTCTTTCGCACTCGTTTTTTTGGTCGCTCTATGGGAGTCTCTTTTGCATCGATTATATGAAAATGGGGTCGGGCACCGGCACGAAAATTCGGTTATGCAAGATGTCTATTGAGTGATGCTAACTTGCTCAAGGACGAAAGCTTTGGGATGTGCAAATCTTAAGTTTTGAAATGAATTGGCTACAGCCAATGAGCGTCAGCTCAATCAACTGAAAAGTATTCGACAAGGCCTTCAGCTGTTGCTTTCATAGCCCTCTCACCAGCCTGCCAGTTTGCTGGGCAAACTTCACCATTCTCTTCAAAGAAGATCAGAGCGTCTAGCATCCGCAGCACCTCATCAACACTCCGCCCTAATGGCAAGTCATTGACAAGAGCGTGACGCACAACACCCTCTCGGTCGATCAAAAAGAGAGCTCGATAGGCAATGCCCTCATCTTCTTTCAAAATCCCGTAAGAGCGCGCCACTGATTTATTCAGATCGGAAAGCAGAGGGTATTCAACTCCCTCAATGCCTCCATGACTACGGGGAGTTTTCAACCAAGCGAGATGGGAAAAGCAGCTGTCTACTGAGCAACCCACAACTTGTGCATTGCGCTCATTGAAGTCTCCGAGCTTTTCTTGAAAGGCATGTAATTCCGTAGGACAAACAAAAGTAAAATCTAGAGGGTAGAAGAACAAGACAACATATTTGCCCTTCATATTCTTTAATGAAAAGTTTTCGATAATTTTGCCGTTGACAACGGCTTTTTCACTGAATTGAGGGGCTTGTTTTCCGATGTACATAAGTCCTCCACTAAAGATGAATTGCACTGGAGAGGATTCGAACCTCTGACCCCCTGGTTCGTAGCCAGGTACTCTATCCAACTGAGCTACCAATGCAAAGGAAACTATGATAAGAGATCTTGTAAATATAAGCAAGCCCTCTTTTCTTTGCTACTACTCCCCTAATTCAAAGAAGCTTTAGATTAATAGTCGATTCAATTTGAATTGAATCGACTATAGCAGCCGCTCGCCATTTGAAGAGGCAGGCTCCTAGAATGCCCGCCTCTTCTCGATCTACATCATTCCGCCCATGCCACCCATCATGCCGCCCATACCGCCCATTCCAGGCATACCACCCATGCCGCCCATTCCAGGCATTCCGCCGCCCATCGGAGCTTCACTTTTTGGCTCTGGTTTGTCGCTGATCATGGCTGCTGTCGTTAATAGAAGGCCTGCAACAGAGCTTGCGTAACGCAACGCGCTCTTTGTCACTAATACTGGATCAATGACACCAGCTTCCATTAGATCCATGAACTCGTCGAGAAGACCATTGTATCCCCAATTGACATTCTCTTTCATTTCATAAATCTGCTGCGCAATCATATTGCCTTGACGCCCGCAGTTGTTCGCAATTGCGGTAGCTGGAGCAAAAATAGCCATTCTGATGATCTGCACGCCGATTGCTTGATCACCTTCTAGTTTCAAATGATCCAAACAATCAACAGCGCGCAATAGCGCCACTCCACCACCTGGAACAATGCCCTCTTGTGCTGCTGCACGTGTGGCATGCAAAGCATCTTCGATGCGCATCTTCTTCTCTTTCATCTCAGTTTCTGTCGCAGCACCTGCACGGATCACTGCAACACCACCAACCAGCTTCGCTAAACGCTCTTCTAGCTTCTCGCGGTCGTAGTCTGAAGTACAGTTAGCCAATTCACCTCGGATCTGGGCTTCGCGCTCTTTGAGACGCTTATGATCTCCCTTGCCATCGACAAGAGTGGTCTCTTCTTTGGTGATTTTGACACGCTTAGCAGAGCCAAGCACGCCAACAGTCGCCTCTTCCAACTTCAATCCCAGCTCTTCAGAAACAACTGTCGCCCCTGTCAAACAAGCGATATCTTCAAGCAATGCTTTGCGTCGATCCCCAAATGCTGGCGCTTTGACTGCACAAAGAGGCAAACCACCCTTCAATTTATTCACTACGAGCGTTGCTAATGCCTCACCCTCTACATCTTCGGCAATAATAAGAAGCGGTCTTGCACCTTTCTCCATCACTTTTTCAAGGATAGGCACAAGCTCTTTCGCTGTCGAAACCTTCTTCTCAACAAGCAAAATAGCTGGGTTCTCTAACTCAACGCTCATACTGTCAGGATTAGTGATGAAATAGGGTGAGAGGAAGCCTTTGTCAAACTGCATTCCCTCAACAACATCGAGAACAGTTTCAATCCCCTTTGCCTCATCAACAGTGATGATGCCATCCTTGCCAACCTTTTCCATCGCTTGTGCAATGATTGAGCCGATCGCAGGATCGTTGTTCGCAGAGATCGAAGCAATCTGCATGATCTCTTCATGTCGTTTAATAGGACGAGAAAGCTTAGAGAGCGCTTCGCAAAGAGCTTCTACAGCTTTATCCATACCACGCTTTACATCCATCGGATTGGAGCCTGCTGCCAAATTGCGCACACCCTGATTAAAGATCGCTTCAGCCAAAACAATCGCCGTTGTCGTTCCATCACCAGCCACTTCCGCTGTTTTAGAAGCCACCTCTTTTACAAGCTGAGCCCCCATATTCTCAAATTTGTCCTTATGAGAAACTTCTTTCGCTACTGTTACACCATCTTTTGTACTCAAGGGAGCGCCATAACTTTTTTTAATGACCACATTTCTGCCCTTTGGTCCCAAAGTCACTATCACAGCCTTCGCTAATTTGCGAATTCCTTCTTGAATCGCCTTCAATGCATCGTCTTGAAATTTAAAAATCTTGCTCATGTAAATCTCCTATACCAGTACGCCAAGAATATCTTTCTCTGAGAGGATGAGGAACTCCTCATCGCCTTCCTTAATCTCTGTGCCTGCATAAGATGAGAAAAGGACGCGATCACCTTCTTTCACTGAGAGAGGCTCTCTCTTGCCAGCTTCATTTGTACGACCTGGACCAACTGCTACAACTTTTCCCTCTTTAGGCTTCTCTTGTGCTGAATCTGGAAGAATG
>Ga0214923_10000722_pt1 | contig 49128 bp, 55 predicted proteins | sample LL1510_MetaG_FD_177993 | JGI IMG/M metagenome (GOLD analysis project Ga0214923, IMG submission 177993) | Freshwater microbial communities from Lake Lanier, Atlanta, Georgia, United States - LL-1510 | ecosystem: Environmental > Aquatic > Freshwater > Lake | place: USA: Georgia | collected...
CAATAGAACCTTTTGTTGAAGATTTTAAAACAAAAAAAAGTTTAGATTCTAATTATAATCCATATGATATTCCTACAGGAATGATTCCTTTATATGATGGAAATAATACAATATTAGCTTCATCAAATCCTTATACTAATGTAATTCAACCACTACCAATTCATAAAATATATAATATTTCATTAAGTGATCCATTAGGAAATCATACAACAATTAATAAAATATATGAAGATGTATTACCTAGTGATAAAATAACTTATTCATTTATTAAATTAGGCGAACGTGAATCTATTAAAAAATTTATGAGAAATAGTATTTTAGATAAATATGATGGAGAAGAATTATCATTAAAAGGTGGTGATAAAAGTTTATTATCTTGGATTAAGATTTATGATTTAAATCCATATAGTTTAGTATCAAATGTTGACAATCCTTATAATAATTTGCCTTATGGATTTTTACTATATCGTTCTGCATATCCAATTAGATACAATGACAAAGATCACGTATTAAAAACAACACCAACATCAATGGCTTTTAATTTAAGAATTTATAAATTATCGATTGGTGCATTAAAATATAAAAATAATGATTGTTTTGATGTATGGAGAGATTTAAAATATTATGAATGGGTTAATAAAATACTAAAACAAAAAATTTCACCTAATTTCTTAAATTATATTTTATATGTCTTTGATAAAAAATCATCAATTAATTTTAAAGATTTAGATATTATTAAAAAAGATAAAGATACAATTTCTTGTAAAGATGAAAATAATAAATTAATAAATACAATATTTAATATTGATAATAAAGAAAAGGATAAACAATTAATTGATACAAATAATTGTAGAGATGATATCCCTATGAGAAAAGCACATGATTTATCTACACTAAATGATGATACAAATATTTCTTTAAAGAAAGAATCTACTATAGATTTCACTAAAGATTCAGAAAAAATTTTAGTTATAGTAACTGAAGCACCAAATTCAAATATTATTAAATGGAATTCTAAAAATTATCAAAAATATGGCACAAGAAATAAAATGATAGCTACTGGTTATCATAAACCGGAAGTATGGTATTCAATTTTATTTCAATTAATTTATGCATGTGCTGTTATGCATAAAGAAAATATATATTTTAATAATTTTTCATTAGAAAATAATGTATTTATAAAAGATATTCAAACTGATAATACAGGTAATAGTTGTTGGGTTTATAAAATAAACAATATCGAATATTATGTTCCAAATTATGGTTATATATTAGTAATAGATTCTAATTATGTAGATATAAATTCAACAGAAATAAAATCAACAAAAAAAAATGATACAATAAAACAAAAAGAAAAAGATTTAAAAGATGCAAAACAAAGAGAAGCAATCAAACAAACCGAATTATCAGACTTATTACAAAATCAAACAACAGATACAAAAGATATACAAACTAAAATATTTGAAACAATGTTAATAATAAAAGGAAGAGAACAAGCAGAAAAAGAAGATGCAAAAGAAAAAATACAATATAAAATATATGGTAATCAATTTGAATATAATAATAGTACATTAGAAGAATTAAAAACTAATTTTAAAAATACATTACAAAGAGAACTTACACCAGAAAAGTTTATGTCAAACAGTGCAAATTTATTAGACGATGATGTTGCAAACAAAATTTTTGGTATAAATGAGTTATTACGTAATTCAAAAGATGATAATTTTATTTTTGAAGATATTTTTGAAAAGTATTTTATAAATTTTGTAAATAATAAAGTAGGTAAAACATTAACAAAATTAGAAAAAGAAAATTTAAATTTATTAGCTAAACCAGATTATCGATTATATACTCTTATGGTTAGACAAAAAAGATATGATGAATATGATTGGGTTATCTTTATAAGAAATAATATCAAAGATACAAAAAAAAAATGTATTATATGTAAAGAGAAAAATAATTTAGAAATTAAAGAAGTGTTCCATTCTTGTTTATATTCTTATCCTGAAAATGTTTTACCTGAAGATAAAACTATTTTAGAAACATATACATTTCCTTAAATAATTTCTACTTTATTATAATGATGAAAATGAATGTTAAAACAGAACTTAAAAATATTTCAGGTATTCCATCTTTTGATTTTGAAGAAATACCAGTAGCATATTTTTCAGATAATAATAATGGTAAATTATTAAGAAAACAATTAATAAAAAACGAATTAAAAATATCAGAATGTAATGTAGGTGAATTAGAAAAAACATTTTTTTCAAAAGAAAATATTAATCTAATTAATAAATATTTAATATTATCAGTATATACTAACACTAATAAACAATTTTTAATATGTCCTCAAAAAGAAGGTGATTTAATAATAGTAATGAGATATGTTTTTATTGAATATTCGAGAAATTTACCTTATGATATTAATAAACAAATTAAAGATTTAAATTATCATGTAATTCGTGAAATATTACCAACTGTTATATCAAATGTTGATCAAAAAATTGGATATTTAAAAGATATAGAAACTCAACCTGTTGGACCTCCATTGCCTATTAATACTAAAAAAATAAATCGCACATTACCTTCAACGGCAAATTATTTTAAATAAAATTAATTTTATAATAATTTTTAACTATTATAAAATAAAAAATACATTATTAAGGGAAAATCGAATTTATATTATTAAGTTCTGAATTATTTGCAAATATATAAACAATACCTTGTTTTTGAGCCATAGTTGTAAAACTTAATTCAGGTGTGTCACTCTCTTTATATATCTGATTTATAGTGTTTTGGATATATTCTGAGTTACCTTTATTTGGACCATATGGGTCATAACAATAATAACATGTATTGTTATCTAATGGATTTTCTTCATTTACACGGCGATTTACAATTAAAGTAGACGAGCTAATCATTAAGTTTTTTTCATTAACTTCGGCAATTACAACTGATCTTAAATGAAAATATTCTCCTTTAATTTGAAGACTATCATTTATAACTACTTTACTTTCATTAATTGTTTCAAAACCACCCATAACACCAATAGACGAAGGTAATATATTTAAATTCATTTTTATTAATTGCTCATTATAAGTAATTGTATTAGATCTACGGTCAACATAGAAAATTAAAACTCCACGGGACCAAATAATAGAAGTATGTCTTGGAACAATACTACCATTCTCTATAAAGTATTGTGTTTGATTAATAGCTTCGCTTAATAGAATATCGTTTTTATCGCTAGTAATTGGAGATAATCTCATATTAATCATAGGCACCATAGAAACTAGAGGTTTATTGTTAAGTAAATAAGGATTCATAGAAACAGTGCTTATTATAGGAGTAGTAGTTACAATACTTGGTCTAAAAGAGAAAGCCGATAATAATCTCTTAATTATTACACCGTCATATCTACCATATAATAAATCGGGTGTATCTTGTTTATTTAATTTACATATATCAACAGAAGATATAAAATCTCTAAAAGATGAATTATAATATTGTCCGTTTCTTAAATTTAAAACACTATTCCATAATTGAGCTTGTAATTGAGCTCTGTTTAATAAATCAAGAATGGGAGAACTATTATCACAAACTATATCATTAGGATCATTAATTAAAAAATGAAATAATTCATAGTCAGCTTTAGAATTTAAATGGTGTTGATTATTAAATCTGGCTTTTACAATACCAGCAATGTTTGACCATAAAAAGTATTCATCAACAACTTTAATTTTAGGTAAGAAAAGTGCAACTATAACAGGATGAACATGGTCGCCTATGTTATTTAAATTTCTATCATATTTTCCATGTAAACTTTGATAAGCACAATCTGTAAATTGCATCGATTGTAATATTACTTGCGAATGTAAATTTTTATTTTTAGAATATAATTTCATAATTTCTTGTAAATATTTATAATCATCATCATTTAATTTCTTTTTAAAACCATTAATATTCATAGTCATAGCACCTAAAACTTTCATTATGTTAGTTTGTGGGCGTATAATATCAGTAGTATTATTACCTATTAATTCTTGTTCATAAATTCTTTGGAATTCAGCAAATTCATCATCAGATAAATTATAAGCGATTTTATATTTAATAGCTTTTTGTAATAATATATGAAAAGGTGTTCCTGTATTAGCATATTTTTCTCTTATTAATTTAGCAAATTTTTTAGCTTTTTTAATGATATTAGTATATTTTTCAGAGTAAATATTTTGAATATTATCAACTAAGTCATCGTCGTTGTATTTATCTTTTAATCTCGCAAAATCTTCTTGGCTAATTTTACCTTTTTTACGTAAAAGATTGTGTACCTCTTCGTTAATTGAAGAACTATGTTTTTTTTCATTTCTATTCTGTGAGTCCATATATATAATAGAATAGAAATAATTTTATAAATATTTTTTTAAAGTTTTTTTAAACTTCTATTTATTAAATTATTTTAATATAAAATTATTTCTATTTTAATATATATGTCTCATACAGATAAATATTTAAAGTATAAAAATAAATATTTAGAATTAAAAAATCAAGTTGGTGGTTATGATACAGATTCAATAAATCTACCTGATGACTCATTACATTCTTTTTTAAAAGCAATATTATTATTTTTAAATACTATACCGGAAATAAAGGTAAAATATTTTCACTTGTTAAAAATTGCAGATATAAAACAAACATATCTTACTCAGAACCTTTTAAAAAATATATATAATGTTGCTCAAAAAATCGCAAATTATTATAAGCTCCAAATTTTTTTACCCAAATACGTAGATACTATTTCTTCTAAAATAGGTATAGGCAGTAAACAGGTCGAAAAAAAAGAAAAATGGAAAAAAATAACAGGAGATAAACCTAGGTATAATGTTGTGATTTTACAAGATACGGATAAATATAAATTAGTTAATGATCAGCAAATTCCATATAATGATTCAATACATTCTTTTTTTAATACAATCTTATTATTTTTAAATAATTATTTAGATAATAAAATAACATATCTTGAGTTGCTAGAAATTGTAGGTATTCCTGACGTCTTTATGAAAAATATCGATATCGATGAAAAAATAAAACAATATGCTAAAAAAATTGCAAATAAATTCAATCTTGAATTTTTTATATTTGATATTATTGTAAATAAAAGCGGTCAAATTAGATATGCTAAAACACAAGATGTATATGTAACAATAAGTCCAGATGAAAAAGCAGATGCAGAAAAAAAAGAAGATGCAGATAAAAAAGAAGATGCAGATAAAAAAGAAGATGCAGATAAAAAAGAAGATGCAGATTTTTATGTTGTCATTTCAAAAGATCAAAATGCAAAATATAATTTAATTATTACACCTATAATATATGATCAGAATACTAATGATTTTATAGATTAAAATCTTATAATTGCATTATTATAACAAGAATATATATTGATATAAATTTAAAAATAGAATAAAACAAAAAATATAATAAAATAATTAAAGATAAAAATAATTATTTTAATATTAAATTATTAATATCCGTTGAATAATGAATAGGTCTTTTTTTGTCCATCATACATAAGTATTACCGTAAAAAATCCATTATTCTTTTGATTAAGATAGTTAATATCTATTGTTCTATCATTAATACTAAACTGAATGTTTATTTTATATTTGTTTGCAATCGTTTGAGCAAATTGTCTTAGTTTAGTTATATCATCATCTAAGAAAGTTGAATTATGACTTACATCTTCTAATAAAACATAATAAGTTACCTCTGGAAATTTATAATTATTTAAAAATTTTAATATTGATGTAAACCAAGAGATTGTTTTTGTAGAAGGTAGTTTTAAATCAGCAATATTACCACCACCAACTTGATTTTTTAATTCTAAATATTTATTTTTATACTTTAAGTATTTATCTGTATGAGACATATATACATATATATATAATAAAAATAATTTTATATTAAAATAATTATTTTTTATTTTTAATTATTGTTCTAGATACTATTGTAAATTAATTTGTATGGTTTCCAGTACACTAATAAAAGAAGACAAAAATATAATAAAATAATTAAAGATAAAAAATAATTATTTTAATATAAAATTATTTAGACAATAAAATTTTTAGTTATTAATGGAATCGTTATGGATAAATAAATATAGACCGAAAGAATTAAGTCAAATAATTGGTCATAAAAATCAAATAAATAAATTTAAGGATTGGTTAGATAATATAAAATCAAAACCAAAAAATAATGCAATTATTATTTCTGGTAATCATGGAATTGGTAAAACATTGGCTATTCGCTTAATTTTAGAAAAAGCTGGATATTTAGTAAGAATTATTAATCCAAATGATATAAAATAATTTAATAAATATTTTTTTAAATTATATTATATATTATATATAAATGTCTTCTAAAGAAAAATATTTAAAGTATAAAAATAAATATCTAGAATTAAAAAATCAAGTTGGTGGTAGTTTTAACGAAGGTATTCAAGTAAAAACGATAAGTAATACTGGAGAATATATCCAAATGAAACATCAATCAGAAACAGAGGTCTTGAAAAGAATAGTAGGTCAATGTTTTTGGATATCAATATTCGAATATTTACAAAAGGGACCTATAAAATATACATTATCATTTTTAGCATTAATAGATTTCAGTGGATTAAAAAGAGACTTCCTAGATAAAAAGTTTGATTTTTTTAATGATACTTTTAATAAAGCTGTAGAAAAAATTGCTAAAGAATATAAGTTAAAAATAATCATATATACTGTTGACTCTTCAGGTGTAATTATTAGAGTGGCTAGAACTTATGGAATTGGTGAATATATTGTTAATATTGCAATGTTTGGACAAAATCATTTTGAATTAATTAGTGGAACTAATGAAGATGACACTTTTGTTCCAGCTGTAAATTATAAAAATGAACTTAAAAAAATTAATAACATTAATGTGAGTGATGAAATAAAAAAACAAATTTTAGATTTAATTGACAAAATAACTTTTTTAAACATTTATAAAAATGAATTAAAAGATATTAGTGCTACTATGACTAAAAATAAAGAAACTATTGAAAATCTGGTTAAAAATAATGATTTATTAAACAAATATAAATATCTAGAAACATTTTTACAATTTCAAGTAAAATCGTTAAAAGAAATAGAAGAACAAAATACATTATTAAACCAAATTATAATAAATTTAGAAATAGAAATACCAGTTTTACAATTAACATTAGCAAATCTTACATGAAAAAAATAATTTAATATAAAAATTATTTAGACAATAAAATTTTTAGTTATTAATGGAATCGTTATGGATAAATAAATATAGACCGAAAGAATTAAGTGAAATAATTGGTCATAAAAATCAAATAAATAAATTTAAGGATTGGTTAGATAATATAAAATCAAAACCAAAAAATAATGCAATTATTATTTCTGGTAATCATGGAATTGGTAAAACATTGGCTATTCGCTTAATTTTAGAAAAAGCTGGATATTTAGTAAGAATTATTAATCCAAATGAGATAAAGGAATTTCGTAATTTAGATGATTTTGATGAATATTACAATCAAAATAATTCTATTTTATCAAAATTAAATTTTTATAAAGATAAAAATAATAAAATTGCTTTAATATTTGATGAAACAGAAAATATTTCTTTAACATCCGAAAAAAAGTATATTATGGATATTTTTAAAGAAAATAATAAAACTAATTCATTCCCATTAATTTTTATTTCAAATAATCAACATTCAAAATTATTAAATGATTTAAAAAAGAATTGTGATGAAATTCGATTTTTTTCACCATCTACTTTTGAAATAAAAAATCTAATTAAAATAATATGTAAAAATGAAAATTTAATAATAATAGAAGATGATATATTATATGAAAGAATTATAAATTTTTCACAATTTGATATTAAACGTTTAATTAATATTTTACAAGAAATATCTTTTCATTATAAAAAAATAGATAATATTGAAATATTAGATTCATTTTTTGAAAAATCAAGACAAAAAAATATTGATATTGGGCTTTATGAAGCAACTGAAATATTATTAAACAATTATAATGATTATGAAACAGTAATTAAATTATATGAATCAGAAAAAGTATTATTACCATTAATGATACATGAACATTATTTAAAAAAGATATTATCAAAAACTAATGAATCTTGGGATAAAGTAATTTATTCTTTAGTAAAAACATCTGATTCGCTATCCCGGGGTGATAATATAGAAACAAGTATTTATACAGACCAAAATTGGTATTTACAAAATATACATGGATTTTATACTTGTTTAAATACATCTTTTTGGATAAATAAAATTAATAATAATTATAAATTATCAGTAGATAAAATGAGATTTAGTTCAGATTTAAATAAAACATCATTAAAAAATATTAATAAAAAAAATATTAATAATTTAATGAAAATTATTTCAAATAAATCAATAGATGAAATTATATATATAAATCAATTAGCTAATGAATTATTTAAAGAAGGTAAAGAAGAAGTATTAATTAATATTTTAAAAAATTATAAAAAAGATATATCTGTAAAAGAAATTGAGTTATGTCTTAAAATAGATAAAACTCAAGATTTTTTATCATTAAATAGTAAAGAAAAAAAAATATTAAGTAAAAAATATAATATAAGTTTAGCTAATAAATAATTAAAATATAAAATTCATAATTTCTAATATATAATATATGATTTTTAATTTAAATAGTTTTACAGAAAAAGGTAGTGGTAAAAATAACTTATTTTTAATTACGTCTATAGTATTTATTTTTATATTTTTTCTTTGTATAATGCCTAATATTGAAAAATGTTATAATGATGAATCAAAAGAATTACTTGAAAAATTTAGTGATATAATGACTGTTAAGATTGATACTAATCTCTGTTCGAGAGATTGTTGTAAAAATTCAGGATGGCCTTTACCAAAAGAATTACAACCTACTGATATATCACCTGATAAACTTAAAAATTATATACCAACTACTTTTAGTTGCAATTTAGGTTCTAATATTGGGCGTAGTGGTAGTGGTGGTAGTGGTGGTTGTGTATGCGTATCTAAAAATGATTATGAATTTTTAGGTTCACGAGGTAATAATGGTGTTGTTAAATATAATGATTAAAAATTAAATTAAGTTTAATTTTAATAAAATATCTAACATATTTTAATATGATAAATTTTTTTGTAGAAAAAAAAAATGAATACACAATAAATTTAGTAAATGTTTTATCACCTTTAGTTTATGAAGGATTAGTGTCAATTTATACAGAAGCATTAAACGTATCAAATAGTGCTGATAATATATTAAAAGTATTCCAATCTTTTTTAAGAAAAATTCCAAAATGGTCTCAAGAAATGATTAATCAAGAAACTGAAAGAATATTAAAAAATTCTAAAAGTTGCGACTGGTTATCTAATTTAGTAAAAGCTACAATAAAAGCAAATATGATTATTCTTACATTTAATCCTCATTTAAAATTACAAAATAAAATTGAGTCATCGTATTATAAAAATATTAATTTAGAAAACTTTATTCATAAAATTTATATTGAATGTGCTAGAGAATTATGGAATAATCCTTATTTAATGTATCATCAATATTCTCCTATAGAATTAAAAAGAAATCAAAGAGATACTATAAATTTAGTGAAAGATGCTATAAGAGAGGCAATACGTAGATTATTACCATTAAAAGAACTTTTAGAAATATATCTTGATGATGAATTAGAACAAAATGATTTACCTGATTTTGATAGAAATATAACAGAAATAGGAGAAAGAAATATTAAAAAATTAATTAATAAAGATTTAAAAGAAGAAGAAGTAGATTATAAATCATTTCCAATTATAATTAATGATAAAACATCAGAAGAACAAAAATCACTTGAACAACAAGGAGGTAATAATACCCAATCACCAAAACAAAAAAATTTAAATAGTAAAATATTAGATATAATAAATAATGAAAACAATAGTTCTAAAAATTTAACATCTGATATAGATTCTGAAAATTATACAAATAAATCTTCTAATAAACAAATACAAACTTTATCAAATACAAGTGATTCTAAATCACCTCAATCAGATAATTTAAAAATGACAGGTGGTAATATAGAAGATAAAATTAAACAAGTATTAGAAAATGACTTGGGTGCATCAGATTTAGAAACATCTTTATCATATCGTCCTGAAACTAACGATAAAGAATATCAAGAAATCTTTGCCAATAGTATTGGAGCTCAGCCCTTTAAAAATCAAAATCAAACAGGTGGAAACTCTATTAAAGATTCAACATTAAATAAAAGAAAATTTTTTAATAATTATTTAAATATTTAAGTAGTATAATTAACTTTTACAGCAGGCGAAATCATATATAAAATAGCAAAAATAATTAATTCTTTTGTTGGTATTAATATATCTAATATATCTAGTTGCAATTATAACAAATAAACCCATATTTATAAATTAAAAATTAAAATTTAAAAAAATTGAAATTTTAAGTGTTTGTTAGTTCCAAAATGAAAGACTTGTTATTGCACTAACTTTCTCTCATCACCATGAATTACCAAGCCCCCGAGCAGCATCAAGCGCGCAAAATGAACGTGATGATCACACCGTCCGAGCAAGCAAAGGTTCTCACGATAGAGAGAAACGAGTTGGCCTCATCCCCAACGGAGGCAGCAGTAGCAGCAGCAGCAGTGGAGACAGCAGCAGCAGCTAAAGCAGCAGCAGCAGCAGCAGTGGAGGCAGCAGCAGCAGCAAAGGCAGCAGCAACAGCAGCTGTAGCAAAGGCAACAGCAGCTGCAGCAGAAGCAAAGGCAGCAGCAACAGCAGCAGCGAAGGCGGCAGCAGCGCAAGAAGCGTTCGCACCAGCGTCAGCACCAGCGCAAGAAGCGTTCGCGGCATCGGTTATGGCTCTGAATAACGAGCTGAACTATGTGAGACTTTCTTTGGATAGACTCAAGGATTGGCACCTCACTACGCCCGGCGCACAAAAAGCTGATTTCGAAAAGCTTTCTGTGCCTCAGCTCGTTGAACTTGCTATTGCATATATGACAGCAGTAATGGAATACCACTGCGACCGCAAGACACAAGGTCTTAAGAGACGAGTTGAGCTGAAGGTCAACCCCCGCTGCGTTCGCTTCTTCGATTCAGCATTAGACTCGTTAGAGATCCATTTTGAACTCTCCGGTCAAGAAGATGTATTCGAGCTTGCTGACACGCACAAGAGTGGTGCCCTCGTCTTCACTGCTGTTCGACGTGATGTACCATACCGCTTTTTCATTACATCGAGCCGGCTGAGAAGGTTTGATGATAAATCAAATCTTCTCAACGCATCTGCAGAAGTAGTAGAAGCAGCAGAAGCAGCGAGGACAAAGCAGAAGCAGCAGCAAGCGGCAGCACCAGCGGCAGCACCAGCGGCAGCACCAGCGTCAGCACCAGCGTCAGCCCTGGTTCAGTCCAGCTCCGGCTCGGCTCGGTGCAGTGTGCCGCAGCAATGCGATCTGCCATGGTGGGCCGATCCGGATCAGTTCGACGAGATACGCTTTTTTGTGATGCTCAAAAACGACAACCCTGATTTTTCAGGAGTTATAAAAGCAGCAATTGAAAACCAATGCAACAAGGAAGCAGGTCCTAAAGTTGTTGTGAATATCAAGATTGTCGATGCTCGCAATTGGAATTTTTCCGATGGCGGAAAGTCGATGGTCAAGATCAGTTTTCAGTTCATGGTGCTTGATGAGCAAATCAATGCTATCCGCAAGGCAAAGAAAGCCCTCAATCATCCTCAAGCCTTTCGCTTTGGTCCTATTCACTTTGAACGGGACATGCGACGCAATTTGCGGCCCGCTGATAATCTTTATGCCATGGCAGTTGCAGATGCTGCAGCACCAGCGGCAGCACCAGCGGCAGCACCAGCGGCAGCACCAGCGGCAGCACCAGCGGCAGCACCAGTGGCAGCACCAGCGGCAGCACCCGATCTCCTTTGAGCTCGGTTGTCGGTTCGGAAGTCCTCTACAGTCATGCTCATGCGTCCATGAGGTCTCTAGTGTGCTCGGTTGTCGGTTCGGAAGTCCTCTATAGCTCATGCAGAGACCATGAGCTCTCCAGTGTGCTCGGTTGTCGGTTCGGAAGGCCTCTCCAGTGTGCTCGGTTGTCGGTTCGGAAGGCCTCTCCAGTGTGCTCGGTTGTCGGTTCGGAAGGCCTCTCCAGTGTGCTCGGTTGTCGGTTCGGAAGGCCTCTAGAGCTCATGCACATACGTCCACGAGCTCTCCAGTGTGCTCGGTTGTCGGTTCGTTAGGCAAGCAGAAAACTCTCAAAAAAAAGAACTAGAAAAAAACAGAAAAAAACAGAAAAAACAGAGAAAAACAGAAAAAAACAGAGAAAAACAGAAAAAAACAGAGAAAAACAGAAAAAAACAGAAAAAACAGAAAAAAACATTTTTTATTTAAAAATTGTTTTTATCTTTAAAAAGTAAATTATTTTAATAATATTTTTAATTATTATAATTAACTTTTACTGCAGGTGAAACCATATCTAAAATTGCAAAAATAATTGATGAAGTTGCACCAATCATAATTAATTCTTTAGTTGGTATTAATACATCTGGTATATATCTAGTTGCAATTATAACAAATAAACCCATAATTATATATTTTATTATTCTTTCTAATTTTAAATCATTCATATTATTTAAAATTAGAAAATATTTATACTATTTATAACAATAAAATGTTAGTTTTATATAAATTAAAAATTAAAAAATTAATATTTAAAAAAATTGAAATTTCAAGTATTTATTAGTTCCAATGGGAAAGACTTGTTATTGCACTAACTTTCTCTCTCACTATGAGTTTCCGAGCCCAAAAGCAACATCAAGCGGGCGAAAAGGATGCACCGAACTTACGGTCCGGACCGTCTGTTCACCACCTAGACAAACTCGTTCTACCCGACCTAATTGACCTACTCTACTGTATTCCTCGTTTCTGTTTATGTTCTACCGAGAAAGAATCGCACTTGAGAAAAGTAGTAAAGCCTTTTATGCTTGCACTAAATTCCTACAAGGGGAAGCAGTATCCCGATGCCCTACTGGAACGTATTTCACACACCCTTGTCGAAATTTTCGAACTTTATAGAACTGGTGATCTCTCACTAGAGCAGGCCGAACATGATATTGATAATTTTCGCTACTATATCCGTAAGGATATAGAGAAAGCCAATATGATTGCTGCGAATAGAGTAATGGATGCTGCAGTAGCAGCAGTAGCAGCAACAGCAGCAGCAGCAGAGGCGGAGGTGGAGGAAGCAGCGGAAACAGCAGCGGAGGCAACTACAGCGGAGGCTACTGCAGCAGCTGAAGCAGCAAAAGCAGCGGAGGCAATAGCTGTAGCAGCAGCAGCAGAGGCAACTGCAGCGGAGGCTACTGCAGCAGCTGAAGCAGCAAAAGCAGCGGAGGCAATAGCTGTAGCAGCAGCAGCAGAGGCAACTGCAGCGGAGGCAATAGCTGTAGCAGCAGAGGCAACTGCAGCGGAGGCAATCGCAGCAGCAGCAGCAGCGGAAGCAATTGCAGCGAAGGCAACTGCAGCAGAGGCAATCGCAACAGCAGCAGCAGAGGCAACCGCATTGTTTGCTTCTATAACAACTCAGTTAAACAAGCAACCTACTCCGGTTCGATACACCATGGCAGAACGCATTGCTGCGGCACACTGCACTACCAGCTCCAGCTCGGCTCGGTGCAGCGCACCACAAGATCTGGCTCCGGTTCGATACACCATGGCAGAACGCATTGCTGCGGCACACTGCACTACCAGCTCCAGCTCGGCTCGGTGCAGCGCACCACAAGATCTGGCTCCTGTAGCAGCACAAATCAAGAAAGTCCGATTCAATCCACAACCAAATGAATGGATACTAGTGGGGACTGAAAAGGATGCAGCAGCGCTGGAGGCGGCGACCACAGCAGCGCAGGCAACTGCAGCAGCTGAAGCAGCAAAAGCAGCGGAGGCAATAGCTGCAGCAGCAGCAGCGGAGGCAACTGCAGCGGAGGCAACTGCAGCAGAGGCAATCGCAGCAGCAGCTGCAGCGGAGGCAACTGCAGTGGAGGCAATCGCAGCAGCAGCTGCAGCGGAGGCACCCACAGAGGCAGCAGCGCTGAAGCCGGCGGCAACGGCTAAGCTCCCGGTAGCAACACAAAGCAAGAAAGTCCAATTCAATCCACAACCAAATGAATGGATACTAGTGGGGACTGAAAAGGATGCAGCAGCGCTGGAGGCGGCGACCATAGCAGCGCTGGAAGCAGCGGCGACCACAGCAGCGCTGGAAGCAGCGGCGACCACAGCAGCGCTGGAAGCAGCGGCGACCACAGCAGCGCTGGAAGCGCCGGCGGCTAAGCCTGCGGTAGCGAAAGCAGCTGACATCGATGCTCCTGGTCCAAAGAAACGATGGGGCGATGACGAGCCATCGGCATCCACATCCGGCACGACTCTGAAATGGATGCCTAAACAGGTGGCTGAGACTAAAGCTGCTGAGGCTAAAGCTGATGCTGAAGCTAAAGCTGCTCTGAAAAAGGCTGAAGAAAAGGATAGGTCGATTCCGACTGAGGCTCAGGTTCCGAAATCGAAAAGCCAATGGGCCAGTGGCCCTCCAGTTTCCAACGTGCCAACGGTTCCATCCACCACACAACCGAGTGAGTTTCGGTTCAAGCCACTGTCTAAGCCCGGCTCCGGTGAGTCCAAGGTGCAAACGAGTCAGTCTAGACAGAACAGGGTGCAGGTATTGAGTCCATCCAGCAAACCACAGGCCAATTCCAATGTGGCCTGTGTTGCAACCGTATGGTGCGACCTTATTCCGACGTTTCATAGAAAGTACACAGGACGTGAAAGCTTGACTGACCGGGAAATGTCAGAAAACCACTTCATGTCTTCGATTCCTGCATTTTTGGAAGCTGGTTTCGAACGTGTTGACCCTAACATAAAGGTGTCAGAAATCCTTCATGTTAGCCCTGCGAAAGAAGTGAATGCCTATGTTATCGTGTTTACGGTGAAAGGCGGTTGGAAAAGTACCGAATTGGTAAGAGACTGCTGTCCAAAACAAGAACGCGAAAACAAAGCAAAAAAAGGATGCAAATGTCAATGGTGGCAAGTAGGTAGTTCCTGGGAGAAGATCAACTTCTTGTTTTCTCAAAACGTGAACACTCAATCACCAGATACAGATCTTTATCACCCAGCGATCCTAGCTAAAGAAGTCATGGACATACAAGCTTCGGTAGCTGTCGAAGAAGCTGAGAAAGCTGTGCAAGTTCGCTTGGCAGCTGCCAAGAAAGCTAAGGAAGATTGCTTGGTGGCTGCTGAAAAGGCGGCTGCTGAGAAAGTGGCTGCTGAGAAAGCGGCTGCTGATGAAGAGGATGCCAAGAAAGCTCGCTTGGCAGGAGACTGGGATACGTTCAACGAGGAATCGGTTTTGTCCAACAGCTCAGTTGTCTGTTAGGAAATCCTCTACGGTCATGCATATACGTCCAGAAAGTCTCCAGTGTGTTCGGTTGTCGGTTTGGAAGTCCTCTATGAGGCAGAGTCCATGAGCTCTCCAGTGTGTTCAGTTGTCGGTTCGGAAGTCCTCTATGAGGCAGAGTCCATGAGCTCTCCAGTGTGTTCAGTTGTCGGTTCGGAAGCCCTCTATGATGAGGCACATACGTCCATGATACGTAGCTCTCCAGTGTGCTCGGTTGTCGGTTGGGAAGCTGTGAGCCACTCGGGCTCTCAAAAAAAACGAGCCACTAGGGCTCTCAAAAAAAATGAGCCACTAGGCTCTCAAAAAAAAGAAAAAAACAATTTTTATTTAAAAATTATTTTTATCTTAACAAGTTAAATGAATGTAGGTGAAAACAATAGATGAAGTTGCACCAATTATAATTATTTTAGTTGAATTATACCAACTAAACTTATAATTATATATTATAATAAAATTTAGTTATTTATTTTTTAATAGTTAACCAAATAATATAATATACTAAAATAATAATTAAATATTTAATTATTTTTCTAATATATATTAATGGTAACAATTCCACTTAAAATAAAATATTTTTTAATTATTATAATAACTTTTTGTATTATCTATTGGTTTCAAATGGTAGATGATAAAAAAATATGTAAAAAAAGAACAAATAATTATGATAAAATCAAATTACCTTTATTAGTTTCTACTATTGTTGGTTTAGTTCTTTTATTAAAAAATGATTATTTACCTAATATATATATTACTTCAAATTCTACAGAAACTTCTATTTTAGAAAGACCTATAGTGAGAGCTATAGAAAGAGCTATAGAAAGACCTACAGAAATCACAAATAATTATTCTAATTTAGATATTTATACTGGATTACCTGAGTGGTAATATTAAAATTAAAAAATATTTAATATATAAGTGAATAACATAAATTAATTTTTTCTGTTATATATTAATGAGTAATGTAAAAACTATAGGGTTTGGTGCATCTAGATTACAATTAAAAAGATTCCCAATTGAAAAAATGGCTCGTTATTGTACCATTGCAATGGTTGCAAAAAGAGCATCTGGTAAATCATATTTAACTAGAGAAATAATGTATCATAAAAGAAAAATCCCTACTGTTGTTATTTCAAGAACTGAAAAATTAAATAAATTTTATGGAGAATTTTGTCCGGATACATATATTTACGATCAATTTGATACCGAAATTTTATCAAGAATTTACGAAAGGCAATCTAAATTAAATCAAGATAATGAAAAAAGAAAAAAAGAAGGGAAAAAAATGAAAGAAGATGAAATTATGTTAATTATGGATGATTGTATGTCAAGTAAAGGTGATTGGTTAAAGGATCCACAAATTCTTGAATTATTTTTTAATGGTAGACATCATCATATGTCTTTTATTTTAACAATGCAATTTTCATTAGGTATTCCACCTGAATTAAGAAGTAATTTTGATTATATTTTTTTATTAGCTGAAGATTTTCCAAGTAATAGAAAAAGATTATATGAACATTATGCTGGTATGTTTCCTAATTTACAAGTATTTGAACAAGTATTTACAGAAATAACTGATAATTTTGGTGTTATGGTTATCGACAATCGCGTACATTCTAAAAATATAGCTGATAAAGTTTATTGGTATCGTGCAAAAGAAGTTCCTGAATTTACTATTGGAACTAATAAATATATAAAATATCATAAAGAACACTATGATAAAGAATGGAATCGTAGATTACCACTTTTTGACCCTGCTGATGTAATAGCAAAAAAACGGAATAATATAAAATTAATTGTTGAAAAAATTAAAAATTAACATATTTAATCTTTATTGAAAAAATTAAAAATTAACATATTTAATCTTTATTGAAAAAATTAAACATTAACATATTTAATTGTTTTTATTCGTTTTTATAAAAAATACTATATGAAGAACAAATAATTATGATAAAATTAAATTGACTTTATTTTGATTACTACATAAACTAAATATTATGAATATAAAAAATTGAATATTTAAGGGTTTATTTGTTCTAAAACAAAAAAACTAGCATAGACCACGGTCCAAAAAAGAACAACCAAAGAGCAACCACCAGAAAAGCTATCAAAATGTCAGATGCTTTGACACAGCCTGGCCAAAAAAAATTCAATTTTTGTGTCATGCTACCGTTCTCTGAAGAGGCTTACAATGACCCAAACGCGCTTGCGACTTACAACAAGGTCTTGAATAGTGTTGTGGCGTACCTGCACATCAATGGCATTATTGCCAAGCGCAGCGGGCCCTACGTATTCACCCTCGACAGCAAGTCCATCTTCTACATCAATTGGCTACTGTTCCCCAAGGATCTTCATAAAATCGAGAAGGAAAACGTCGAGTTCTATAGCGTCGACGAGAAGGAAAACGTCGAGTTCTATAGCGTCGACGAGGACGACAAGGACTTGACACTCATCGATGAATAGACTTGCTCCATCACCTGATAACAAGATTTACTAGTGTAAAGTACGCTGGTAACGAGTCATCAGGTGATAGGAAAGCGTGGGTCCAGGGAATCAAAAAAAAAGCGTCACATAAACCAAAAAAATAAATTAATTTTTATTTAAAAATTAATTTATTTTATATTATACATGTCATTAAATTAACATTTTACTGTTCATTTTGTAATGGTTTTCCTAGTTTTTGTATATATTCCTCTGTTTTTAAATTATATTCTTTTAGTTTATCTTCTAAATTCTTAATTTGTTCATCTACATCAATAATATTAGAACTTGGTTGTGTATCTTCAGTTAGTTCTTTCTTTCTATTATCAAGTAAATTTTCAATATCTTTTTTAATTTCTTCATTCTTCCTATATTCATTATATAGTTTTGCTTTTTGTTCATTCTCTTTTTTCTTTTTCATAGTATCATTTAATTGAGGATTTGCATATTCTGACTCACCAGCTTCAACACTATCTGGGTCTGGATTAAATGGTTGCCATTTGTATAATTCACCGACATGAACATTAAAACTATCATTTATATCACGTAAAGACAAAGATTGTGATTCTGCTTGCTCTTCTGTATCAAAGCAACCACTTATTTTAATACCTACTAAAGATTTATCTTGTTCGGTTAAAAAAGATACACAATACCAATTTTGAGCTGATATTTTTTCTTCCGTTCTTTTAACTACTCCTTCATATTTAATTGAAACATTTTGATTAAAATTATCTGTTATTTCATCTGATGTATATTTAGAATCTATTACAATATTATTTAATTTTGTATTAATAGATTTTAAATTTTCATTATACTCTTTAATTTTTTCTTCTAATTGTTTAATTTGTTCTGTAATTTTTAATATCATATTTTCATCTTTATTAGTGATATATTCATTTAATTCTTCTTCTTTAACTTTAATATTATCTAACATATTTTTAATAATCATTTCATATTTTCTTTGTTCATATTCATAATTTTTTTTATGCATATTCATTAAATATGCTTTCATCATACTATTTAATTGTTCGTTTAAATTTCCATTATTTGATAAAGGGTCAAATGCATTCCAAGAACCCATTTCAGCTACAAAATTATAATGTCCAGGTTCTTTTAATATTTGTGTTTGTTCTTGTGCTTCTTCAATTGTTTTAAATCCACCACTAACACGAATATATTTTATTTTTTTCTTATCTTCATTCATAAATAAAGACATTACACAATATTTTTGATTTTCTGGAATTATAGAATCTTTAATTAAATAATCAACTTCGGACATTAATTTATTATTTAATTATTCTTTAAATTATTTTTTTATTAAATTTCTTAGTATCAAAATCAGCATAACCCATCCATATATCAGGTAAATTAAACATTTTATTAAAAATTTTAGATGGTCTATCTTGGTTTATTGTATTTTGATTTAATTCTTGTTTGTATTGAGTAATTATTGGACATTTATTATAACTTTTTGTTAAATTATGTGTTAATAAAATAATCCCAATTAATATCAATATCATAGATATATTATGAAGAACATGGTTCATTATATATATATAGTTTTTTATTTGAATGATGAAATAAAATCCCAATTTAAATATGTACATATCTTTTTCCAAATTGAATCATTTTCCATTAAAATATCCAATTGTTTATGTAAAGGAAAACAATCTAATAAATGATCTAATTCTAATAATTCACAGAATTTATGTAATACATAACCGTATGATAAAAAGTTTTTTCTATCTACAAGTTTATATTTCAACCAAGGTTCTTGAATCATTAAAAACATTCTAATAAACATTTTTTCCATATCGCGTGTAATTTTTGGGGGAGGTAATCCAGTTAATTTATTAATTATATAATGTGTATGTTCATATAAATAATTAAATTTAAGCTTCTTTAATATACTCCTCATTTTTTCTCTATTTAATACAGATAAATCAGTAATACGTCTTCTATTTAATTCATTAATTATTTCATTATAAATAGAATTATCTATTTCTGGTGATTGTTTAGCTTGAAAAGCATTAAGCCATTCTCTAAATCTATTTAATCTTTTATATGGAGAATAGTCTTTAATTTGAACATCTTCATCTATAATAATTACTTCCATATCACCACATAAGGGACAAATATAAGATGATTCAACTAGATTTAATATTTTTTCTATTTTACATTCTAAACAATATTTAATTCTTTTAGAACCATCATCAGCATTAACACGAATACCTTCTGTAATTTGACAGTATTTTTCAAATAATTCTGTTTTATTTATTTTATTTGTTGATTTTTCATCAACTTGTTTTTTTTTACATAAAAAAGTTAAAATATTTTTTGAATCGCTTGATTCATCTTCTACATTTTTAATATTATAATAATTTATTAAAATATCACCAGTTTTATCATAATAATCCATTTCAGATATATTATTTTTTAATAAATGTATTTTTCTTTCAATATCATCTTTTAAATCTAATAAAGTAGCTCTATTTTGTTGCTTAATATTAGTAAATTTTTCACAATTTTTATCTATTTCATTTATTTCATTATTAATTTCATTTAATTTATTTTCTAATAAAGAAAAATTTTCTTTTTCAATTTCAAATTCTTTAATTTTTTGTCGATGTTTATTTTCTAGTGTAGATACTTTTTTAATATCTGTATTTTTATTTTTTTGACTGGAAACAGACATTATTATTATAAATAATAAATTTACTTTATAACATTTAATATTTATATTAAAAATTGTTTAAAAATGTTAAAAAATATTTAAAAATGTTTAAAATATTAAAAAATGTTTAAAAATTATTTAAATTAAACCCATTAAAAATAATATTTAATTTAAATTTAAAAATTTTTTCTTATATAAAGTATATATCCATGGGTGGAGGTTTAATGCAACTCGTCGCTTACGGCGCGCAAGATGTTTACTTAACAGGTAATCCTCAAATTACTTTTTTCAAAGTTGTTTACAGAAGACACACTAACTTCTCTGTAGAACCTATTCAACAAGTTTTCAACGGTGCTGCTGACTTTGGTCGCACTGTTACTTGCAATTTAAACAGAAACGGTGATTTAATCACTAATATGTATGCTGTCGTTCAATTAGCTGCTACTACTGCTAGTTCTGTAGAATGGGGCTATGTTAGACGTTTAGGCTACGCCTTAATTGAATCCACCAAAATTGAAATTGGTGGCTCCAAAATTGATGAACAATATGGTGACTGGTTAAATATCTGGTATGAACTTTCCCATAAAGTCGGTCAAGAACGTGGACATGCCGCCATGATTGGTGACGATGACGAACACCGTCATTTACATAATGAAGCCCGCGCTTCTTCTACTTTATATATACCTTTAGCTTACTGGTTTAACAGACATAACGGTCTTGCTTTACCTTTAATTGCTCTTCAATACCACGATGTACGCGTAACCATTAAATACCGCAATGCTGCTGAATGCGTTAACTACAAAGTTACCAAACCTACTATGCCTACTATGGCTGATTCTTACTTATTAATTGACTATGTTTTCTTAGATTCGGAAGAAAGAAAAAGATTCGCTCAAGCCAGCCACGAATATCTTATTGAACAATTACAATTCACTGGTTCGGAATCCTTAACTAACAATTCTAACAATAAATACAGACTTAACTTTAACCATCCTAGCAAATATTTAGTATGGGCTTCCCACTTAGAAAATTTCAATACTTCCAATCAATGGTTAGCTTATCCTGCTAACGGTGACTGGGAAACTGGACGTGATACATTTGCTAAATTACTCTGGTTATCTTCTAGAACAGGTTTAAATACTAGTGGTGAGACTATTACAGTAACTGATACATCTGGTGACGTTCAAATTCCTGATACATTATCCTCAATTCCTTCTACTTCTATTATTCGTAAATTATTAAACAAAATTGAAGCTCAATTAGTTTTTGCCGAAGATTCTTCGCCAGTTAATGCTAATCCAAATAACGTTATCTTATTAAAAAATGAAATAACTGCTGCCGATATGACTACTACTGTTTCCCAACTAGTTGATGGGGGTGCTAATACTAATTTCTTAAATATACACGGTGTATATGTTACCGATCACTTTAACTACGGAAGATGGGTTGATGGCACTGTTAACCCAATTACCAGTGGCAAATTACAACTTAACGGTCATGACAGATTCCAAACCAGAGATGGCAACTACTTTAATTATGTCCAACCTTTCCAACACTTCAGCAACACCCCCGCTGATGGTATCAATGTCTACAGTTTTGCCCTCAAACCTGAAGACCACCAACCCAGTGGCACTTGCAATTTCTCGCGTATTGACAATGCTACTCTTAATATTTCGTTAAATAACGATACCGTAACTGGAAGCAGTGATGATAACTTAAATATTTACACTGTTAACTACAACGTATTAAGAGTTATGTCTGGTATGGCGGGAACTGCTTATTCTAATTAAGCAATTTTATATTTTAATTATTATAAATATAAATAATTTAAATATAAACTAATATAATGATATTTAATGGGTATAATTATGAATATCTATATATAGATACTGGATATCCAACTTTAAAAACAAATTCATATATATTTATATGTATTATTTCTTTTATTATTGGAATTTTTTTAATAAGTAAATCAAATGCGCTTGAGCTTGCTAATACAACACCCTTATTACAAAAAGTAATAAAAATGCTTAGAAATATAGTTTTATTTACTTCATTAGGTAGTTTTTTATTTTATATTTATGTATATGTTGTTAAATATTTACCAGAATATTATCAATGGTTACAAAATATAGATCCAGATTTAAGAAATGCTATAATAGCTAAGGCTGTTCTAAATAATATAAATAAATATAATTAACTATTAATAAATTAATGTTTTAATAATAAAATTATTAAGAATCAATATCGAATTAGAATTATCTTCAGCTTTAATTAGTCTTTTATTAATATCTATATTTTTATTAATAAAAGATTCAAAAATATTATTTTTTTTATTTTCTTTATTTTCTTTATTTTCTTTATTTTTATGACTTTCATGACTTTCTTTATCATAGTTATTTTTATAATATTTATCAATAATATAATATAATTTATTAATTATTTTTTTATTATGTTTTTTATCATCTATTGATTTAATAACAACTTCTAAATAATTATAAAAAGATTTAAGAAGTTGTTTTTTATAATTTAATTCATCTTCATATTCAATTTCTTCATTACTTTCTTCATCACATTCATCATAACTTGCTTCATAACTTTCTTCATCACATTCATCATAACTTGCTTCATAACTTTCTTCTTCATAATTATTATCGCTTTCTTCATCATAATTGGCATTTCTCATTGTAATTCTTGAAATAATTTATAATTACTATCACAATTAAAGAATCTATTTAAATATCAATTTTTATATATTTATAATATATGAATCTTGATTTTGATTCTTTATATAAAATAATTGAAAAAATGGATAAATCATCAAAAGAAAAGTGTTTAATTTGTCATTTACCTATTGAAAATGACGAATTAATTTTATCTTGTAATCATTACTATCATAGTAAATGTTTAAATAAAACAACTAATAAAATAAAATGTCCATATTGTCAAAGAATAGCATCAATCAAACCAAATAAAATTATTCAAGAAGATTGTAAAGTTTTGCTTACAACAGGTAATCGTAAAGGAGAATATTGTGGTAGAACTAATTGTTGTTATCATAAATTAAATAAAGAAAATGAATATTTATGTCAATCTATTCTTAAATCTGGATTAAGAAAAGGACAAGTTTGTGGAAGAAATAATTGTAAACTACATAATATTAATCTATAAAATCACATTCGCTCTCCTCTTTTTTAAATGGTGTCTTATTTAAAAAATTAATTTTAGGTAATTTTTTATATTCACCATCATCTTCTTTATCAGATTCTTCTTTTTTCATTGATGTTTTTGATTTATTTAATTTTTTTTTTATTTTTTGTGTATCATCATCAATAAAATCACATTCTACCTCTTTTTTTAGATTTTTAGAAACAACTTCTTTTTTAGTTTTGACTTGTTTAAAATCGTCTAAAAATAATACATTATTTTTAATTAAATCATTATCAATTTTAAATTCTGTATCTGTTCTAATATATTTTTTTCTTTTTTCAACAATTTGTTTTAATTTTGGTAATTCATCTAAATGTTTACGATAATATTTAACTTTTTCCCAAGTTTGTTTTAAAATTGGTAAAATAGATGCAAATAATTTTTTATCTCTTTCTATTGGTTGATTATGTGATTGTTCTAATTTCCAATAAATAACTTTATTGAATGAATAATCTTTAATAAGATCTGGATATTTTTCATTTAATTCTGACATTGTCTTAGCAATCCATTCATCATATTGATGAGAAGTTATATCTAATCTTGGAGGATAGATAAATTTACTTTTCCATTCAATATTATCTTCTTCAAACTCGGGTTTCCATATTTTTGGAAAGAATTGAAGTAAAACTCCTTTTTTAATTTTATCATCTATGTTTATACTTTGTCCATTTATACCGATTTTATGTTTTGTATTTTGACAATTATCTATTAAATAGTCTTCGCGTGTTTTATATTCAATTAATTTACATTGCCAAAAGTCGCACGTTTGTAATTCACAACATTCTAATTGTTGTTGAACTTGTAAATAATAATAATACGGACAAATATGTCCTGGAATTATTCCAGATGTTTCTATTGTTCTTCCATTTGGTGCAACACATTTAATTTCTAACATAGTACCTAATTTATCTGAAAATTTATTATCAAGAGTTTTTGCAGAACAAATTCCATCTGGTGATGCTCCTAAAAATAAATGTGTTTCAGAAGGTAATGCACCAAATTCAACTACTTGAACGTTATTAATATGTTCATAAATTTTTGTTGCAATTAATTCAAATTTTTTTCCATGATATACATTTGCATTATCTAAAAATTGATAGTCTGGATCACATTTTTTAAGAATAAAAGATTCTACTGGTTCATATGGATTTTCATCAATTGCTGCTGCAGTATCTGAAGCAGTAATACGTTCATGACGATATGCAAACCATTCTTTAGATCTTTGTTCTGGTTGCGGAAGTGCTTTTAATTTTTGAAAATGATTTTCTAATTTTTGAAATTCTTTGGGAATTTTAACTGGAGAATATAATTCAAGATGATTTGGAAAATAGCAAATATCGGTATCTAATATTTTAATAAATTTTTTTTTATTTTTAGTTAATATTGTAAAAATTTCAATCATTAATGATAATGTTAATTCTGGATAAATTTCTTTATATGTTCTATAACAATCATTTAAAAGACTATAATATTCTGTTTCAGAAAAAGATTTATTTTGTTGTATTTCTAAATATTTTTTAATATCGTCAAATATTTTATCTATTGACATTTTAATAATAATATTAATTATTATATAGTTTCTTTTTTAATCAATTTTTATTAAATAACATACTTTCCATTTATAAATTGTAAATTTGGTATACTAATTATTTTACCTTTGGTTGAATCATATAAAATACTATCTTTTTTTGTAATAATTTTAGTTTTTATCATATTTATTAATTTTTCTTTTAATTCATTTTTTTCATTTTCATCATTAATTAATAACATATTAATATACTCTTTTATTTTTATAATTTTATGAATTGTATTTAATTTTACCCAAGGTTTTAAATATAAATAATCATCAGTATATTGTGTTGATGTTGTAGGTGATTCTGTATTATTTGGAATTGTATTTTTAATTTTAGAATTTTCTGATAATTTTAATAATTTTTCTTCTAATAAATATTTTTTATTTAATCCATTTTTTTCACAAGATTTAATTAAATTAGATAAATAATTAATTTCTAGTAAATTTTGAATATTTTGTATATTAAAAGGTATATCATCCATTTATTATATAAAGAAACTCTTTTTTTAAATATATTTAATTAAATAGTTTAATAGAGATATATATCTCTTTAATAATAATGAATCATAATATAGATTTTGATGAATTATTTGCCTTAAGAATTTCCTTTCAAGATGAATTTGAAAATGAAAATGATATAATGTGTGAACTTAAATACGAATTACTTAAAAGAGGAACACCTATTGAAAATATTCCAAATATTTTAAAACAATTTTATGATTATTTAGATATTAATATGAGTATTCAACAAATAATTGACATATTATATTTAACACATGAAGAACAAATATCTAATCAATTTATTAATATATTAAATAATTATATTATTCATAATACACAAGAATCCAATACACAAGAATCCAATACACAAGAATCCAATATACAAGAACCCAATATACAAGAATCTAATATACAAGAACCTAATATAGAAGAACCTAATATACAAGAACCCAATATACAAGAAAATTATGAACGAGAATCTAATACACAAGAATCTAATACACAAGAATCTAATACACAAGAAACTTATGAAGAAGAAAATTATGAACCAGAAAATTATGAAGATACATCAAATAATATAATTACTTTTTTAAATAATCCAATAAATGGAAATATACAATTTACTTTTTATTCGTCAAATTCTTTAAATTCTTCAAATACAATAAGAACAATACAATATACATTTAATCCTAATTCTATATTTCAACCAAATTTAAGAAATATTATAAATTCAAATCCTTTATTTTCAACACAAGGAATATTTAATTCTTTATTATTTGAACCAATAATGGAAGATGTTGTGTCAACTCTTGATGATTCAGAAAAAGATAAATTAAAAGTTTATAAATTAATAGAAAAAAAAGAAGAAAAATGCACTATTTGTATGAGTGAAATAAATGTAGATGAACAAGTATGTGATTTACCATGCGCCCATACATTTCATGATGAATGCATACAACCTTGGTTAAATCATTATAATTATAAATGCCCTGTTTGTAGAAAAGAAGTAGGAAAACCTAAACATAACATTTAAATTAGTAAATTAGAAAAAAATAATAATAATAAACCTATTAATAAAATTATAATAGCAAAATTAAATTCTCTTCGTTCATTTGCTAATATATATGGAATAGGATTTTTAAAATCAACTAATAATTCAAGAATTTCAAAAAATAAATTTTTTAACATAATTATATTTTCTTCTAGTTCTTGTTTTATTTCTTGTTTTATTTCTTTATTAATAATGTTTTGTTGTGGTATATCTTTATTAATTAAATCTGATTCTTCAAATTTTTTATTAAATTCATCTACATTAAATTTTTGGTCTCTTTCTAACATTTTTAGTTGCGACATTAAAAATCATTAGAAAAAATATTTAATTGTTTAAATAAAAATTGATAAATTAATTTAAAAATAAAATATATTAGTATTTAATGCTATATACAACTTGTCCAACTTGTGGATTTTTTTTGGGTCAAAAAACAGAAGAATATGAAAAAAAGAAAGCAGAAATCTGTTCTAATCCAAAATATTCTAAAAAAGAATCGGAAGAAGAAATATCAAAACTTCTTAAATCTTTAGGTTTAAGAAGATATTGTTGTAGAATGAGAATGATGACATATAAAGATTTAGTATATGATATTTTACCAGTAGTTGAAAATAAATAATAACATAAAATTTTACTAATTTTAAAATTAAATGAGTATTTTAATTTCTATTAAATACAAAAAAACTTATTAAAGCTAATACAAAAAAAACACAAAAACTATAAAATAAATTATAAGCTTTTTCATTTTCAGCTTTATATTTATCTTCTTTAAGATTAGCAACAGCTGAAATTAATAGTATTATTGATATTTTTTAAATTAGTACTTGTTAAATACACCAGCATATATTGCAGTTAATAAGAAAAAAACCAATGCACTAATAGCTAAATTTGTTGCGATACCAAAACTGCTCCTCCACTAATCGCTGCTATACAGACAAGTATTAATACAATATATACTATGTACTAATTCATATATATATTTTCATTTTACCAAAAATCATATTTCATGAAAAATTAAATAATAGTGTCTTACACTAAACAAAAACCAAATGCAACCTAGTACAATTAAATACACATAATAATACTCTTTCTGTGATACTTTAACTGCTCCTACAATAATCATTGATATAGTACCAAGTATAAATACAATATTAAATATATGCCAAAAGTAATTCATATATATATAATTAGATATTTTTTAAATTAAATTTTTATCAAAAGAATAAATATCAAAACTTCTTAAATCTATAGGTTTAAGAAGATATGTTGTAAAATGAATGCACATATATTTTACCAGTAGTTGAAAATAAATAATAATAAAAATTTTATACATTTTGTTTAAGAGAAACATCAACCGTTCGAACAAAGAGTTTATCAACTTTTTTATCAGTTTCCGAAACAGGTATTTTTAGTTCATTATGGTTATCAAATAATGATTGAAAGAATTTAAATAGCATATAAATTAATGCAGGTGAAGAGAATAATATAAGAGCAAAACCAATCCATGCAAAAATATGTGATAATTTAACATCATTTTTTTCTTTTTCTTTTTCAAATTCTGATTTATTCGCTTCTGAAAAGAAATAAACAGAACCACTTACAGAAAACAAACCAATAGCGATTGCACCAAATATAACACTGAATAATATATATACTTGTAAATAAGTAAGTTTCTCAGCCATATATATATATAACTAGATATTTTTTACACCTTTGGAAATTTAAAACGCCGATTTTTATAAATAATTTTTAATTTTTTTCTTTCTACTAGATGTCTTTTTTACATAAATATCATTCCTATTATAACTTCCTTTAAAAATATTTTTAAATGTTTCTTTTGGTATATCTTTTAAAACTTTTAATATATTATCTTTTATTTCTGTATGTTTTAATCCTTCTAATTTTCTCATCTTTGATTTAAAAATACTAAAATAATTTTCAATACAATTAGTAAAATGTTGATAAGGAATACTATATAATAATTTATTATTCTTATTTATTAATTCTTTTATTTTTTCATTTCTGTGAGAACTGGCATTATCAAGAATAATTAATTTATTTTTATATTTTTTGGTTATGAATTTTTCTAAAAAAATACTCAATCTATCACTATCTATACCTCCTTTTTCATATAATTCCCAACCTATAACTCCCTTATTATTAATTGCAAAGATTGCCGTATATTTCTTAAATACTTCTTGAGATGTAGTTTTTATTACACATCTTTTACCAACTTCACTATAACAATGATTTCTTTTCATTAATAAACTTACACTTGTCTCATCAATCGAAATTATATCATTTAAATTATGTTTTTTAATCTCCTTATAAAATTCTTTAATTTTTTCATTAATATTAATATCTTTACCAAATCTTTTGATTGGTTCATGACGAAATCTTGTTAATTTTAATGAATTATTGGTATCTCTTATTATATTGGTTATATGCCTTCTTGATAATTCAATATCTTTAAATTTTTCTTTAACTTTTATTAATAAATCTTCTGTAGTAATAGTTTTATCTTTTTTAATTTCATTCAAAATAAATTTAACATGTTCTTTAGTAACTTTATAAGCAATCGGTTTCCTATTATGTCTTTTTATTTCATCATAATCTTTATATCTTTCAGTCCACCTTAATAAACTACGAACTGAACATTTGAAAATTTTACATACATTTTCTTGTGTATCATTATTTTCTATAAAATATTTAACAGCACCTTAAAAATTCATATCCGTTCCGCGACGGATTATAATCAAATTTTTACATTATTTGGATTTATTTTTTTGCCTTTAAAATGGGCATTTTAAATTTCCAAAGGTGTAAAATAATAAAATTTATATAATAATTATTTTACTAATACCAAATTTAATAGCTATATTATAAAAATTTATTTTTTAATCTTTCTATATAATAAATAAAAATTTTATTTATTATTAAAAGTTTTAGACTATATTATAACAGCTTATGTTTTGAATTAAAGTATTCAATCTATAAAATTATTTGTAAGGATAAATTTTTGGATCGTGCTCAATAATTTTAAGAAATAATAAAATAGAAAATATTACCCATATTCCAATAAATATACCACCAATACTCATTGAAGCTATAGGACCTGTCAGATTTGGTAATTTTTTTTTCTCTTCTGTATAATAATAAAAACCACCTAAACCTAAACATATTACACCTATTAAAACTAAAAAATAAATGTAATTTGTTATCCCATTTTTTCCATTTAAGTTCAATTGTAATGTCATATATATATAGTATTTTAAATATTTTAAATTATTAAATTAAAATTTATTAACTATTTTTATATATTATTATTATATAATAATTGTTTTACTAATACCAAATTTAATAAATAGAAATTTTATTTATTATTAAAAGTTTTAGACTATATTATAACAGCTTATTGTCTTGAATTAAAGTATTCAATCTATAAAATTAACTGTTATATCAGATATTATATTTATGTAATATTAAAATCTTATGTATTGTTTTCTTATGTATTGGTTTTTGGTGTATTGGTTTCTTGTGTAGTGGTTTCTGGTGTAGTGGTTTTTGGTATAGTGGTTTTTGTGTCTTTTGCTGTTTCTGTATAAAAAATACGCGGTAAAGTGCCGTTGCCATAACGACGCTTCATATATAACTCTAAGTACTTTATAAAAATTAGTATAATCAAAGAGACTATTGAAAAAACGAGACCAAACACTGCAAAAAAATGTGATAGTTTAACATTATTTTTATTTTTTATTTTTTCTTCTTCTGTTTCTTTCATTTCATTCGATAAATAAGCTATCAAACTAAATATAAAAAAAAGAATTCCAAATATTGCAAAGCCTACAATAAATAAATTAAAATCGTTTTCCGAAAGAAAGTTTTTTATGTCTTCATACGTCATATATATTTATTTAGATATTTTTTAAATAATAATAAAATTGACTTTTGTTTATTTTAGTATAAATTTAGAAAGAATATACCATTAAAAGACCAATATATGAAGATAAAACTCCTAAAAATATTATGTTAGTATTTAAAAAATTATTAAATAAATAATTTGATACTAACAAAGTTGAAATCAACATTAGTGCGTCTATTACTAATATTATTTTTCCATTTTCGTTACCATAATTTTTAAAAATTTCAAGTACTTTACTACTTTTAGTATTAACATTAATTAAAAATGTAAAAAAAGAAATATCGTGGATTAAACCTATTATAACAACATAAAATAATTGCATATAAAAATCACTACTTAATAATGTAGCTAAATAGGTTCCAATAATTATTGATGTTATATCCATAACATATGCTCCAATTGTAAGCTCTTTATACCATTGTCTAACACTTTTTCCACCATTTTTATTAAATAATAGTAAATAACCCATAATAGTATCTACTATTATAGATGCTGTAAATAATGTTTCAATAGAATGCATAACTTATAATATATAGTATTAGATGTTTTTTAAATATAAAAAATATAATAACTTCTTAAATCTATAAGTTTAAGAAAATATTATTATAGAATGGATGACATTTTAGTAGTAGTTAAAAATAAATAAGTATTTATTAAGTTGCGTTGAATATTATTTCCTTGAATTTTTTGTCTTAAGCGTTTTCACCGTCTTCACCGTCTTTAGCATCTACAGCATCTACAGCGTTATCTTGTTTGTTTGTAAACCACAAATACCAACCACTATATATGAGTATTGGAATTAAACCAGTTCCAAATAAACCCCAACCTAAATTATTTTTTTTTTTTTCGTTTTTCTAAATCGTCATCCCAATCTGCTGCAAAAAATATTCCTGATATCACAAATGGAAGGAAAATAAATAATATAATTATAAATATATTACCTGGATTTTTTTGTATATAATCCATATATATATATATATATTATTAGATATTTTTTATTAAAAAAGTATTTAATAATTTTTGATATTAATAATGTTAGAGTTATAATTATTCATTCTTTAACGTCTTGGCTGGTGGTGGTAGTGTTTGCATTAGTAGTTTTAGTGCTTCTTCTATTTGTAATTTTAGTTTTTCTTGTTGTGGTTTTCCTTGTAATGGTAGTCGTTGTTGTGCTTGTGCCATTTGTATTTGTAGTTCTTTTAGTGCTTTTTCTAGTGCTAGTTGTGATTTTTCAACTGCATCTTATCCCCCTTTTAATGTTTCATTCATTTCTACCATTTGTATCGCTTCCTTCGGCGCCGTCATTGCATATTCTCTCTCTTTTTCTGCTTTTGCCACTTCTGCCTGTCTATCTATATTATCTAGTAGTTCATTTACATCTGCCCTTCCTTGTTTTATTTTTAGTTCATCTGCAATTTCCTTGGCAGCAGCTTTACTGTGTCTATGGTGACGATAGTAAAGAATAAAATATGCTACTCCACTAAAAAACCATATACCAAGGAAACTCAATATAGTAATACCTAAATTATCTGTTGCCTTTTTTGCTTTTTCATCTGGTTTTCTTAGTGATTCAATATATGCATCTCTGACATATACTATTACTAAAATAATAATAATAACTAAAGAGAAAATGTTAGTATATTTCATTGTTAGATAAATAATATTCATATAATCATAATCCATATTATATTATATTTTATTTTAAATATAAATTATAATTTACAAAATTTAGTATATGATATTTTACAAGTAGTTTAATTAGTTATTATTTAATTTTTCATATGTATAAATATATTGTTAAAATTAATATAATATTTTAAATTTATTTAAAACATATATTAAAACAACTATTATTATAAATAATAAACCCATTAATGCTGAATTATATGATACTGTATAATCTTTTTTTTCTATTTCTTTATTCTTTTCAGCAACAAATGAACTTAAACTCATTAAAAAAGTCATAATAGCTAGCATACTAAAAAGCACTATATATGCATCTATATATTCTTGATTATTCATATCTTCTTGAGTCATATCTTCTTGAGTCATATATTCATCTTGATCAGACATATATATATAACTAGATATTTTTTAAAATAATAATAAAATTTATATAATAATTGTTTTACTAATACCAAATTTAATAGCTATTATGAAATTTTATTTTTTAAATCTTTTTAGAGTAGATGATTCTATTTTTAATATACAAATAATAAATATTAAAAAAACTTATAAAATATTTATTATTAAATTTAAAAAAAATATATAAGTATTAATATATGTCTGATAATATTAGTGAGTTTATTAAAAATAACCGTTTGACTACTATTTCAATTATTTTTTATATTATACGAGTAATATTGTTTATTTTTGCGACACAACATAAAAAAAAAGATTCAAAAGATACAACAATACAATCTCAAACAATTGCAATAGGTTCATTTGAATTGATGATAATGGCAATTATACTACATTCAACTTTTGGTTATACTGAACTTTATTTTGAAAAGTTTAATCCTTTATTTATTCTAATATTAATTGTAATATTATATGCTATTCGAGCAGGAATATTTACTTATATATATATATATATATATCCAAATTGTAATGATACAACCAAATATAACACAGCTGAACTCAAAACAGCATGTGAAACAGATAACAACAATGATAACTCGTTACGAACAGCAACAATTACTGCTGCTGTATTGGAAGCAATAGTAGTAATTGCAATACTGAGATTTATGTACCTCAATTCTAAGCCAAACTTTACATTAAAAATGAAGGTGTAAATAAATGTTATAATAAAAAATACATTTACATAGATGAGAAAATTGCAAAAAGAATACTACCTAATGCTATTATAGCTATTCCACTATACAGTAAAATATCTTTTATATTATTTACAACTTTATGTTCATTATCTACTAAAACAGTTTCATTTGTATACAAACTATAAGAAAATAATATTATACCACCTAGACAAATAATAAATATAGAAAATATAAGCAGTTTTGTTTTTGTTTCTATTTCGTCCATTTATATATTTTATTATGGTTTAACAGTATATATTACAGTTTTAATATTATTTAACAAACATGTGCCACAAAAAAGATACGAAAGGTATTCCACCTAAAACACCAGCTGCAATTGCTAGATTTATTTTTGTATCATACGAATAAATCGAATTACCATTTACTAGTTTCTCTTCTGGTTGAAGGAATATACCAGTAATTCCTACTACTGGAAAAGCAAAAAAAAATGATATAACTAAAATAATGAAAATATAAAAAGAAGTAGTTGACCCAAACATTATATATATTATAATAGAGATTTTATTATTAAATATTATTAAATATTTTTAAATTTTATTATTAAATATTATTAAATATTTTTAAATTTTATTATTAAATATTAAAAATCAATTACATTACCAACCCCTTTTGTTGAACCATCCCGAAAAAAGAAAACCATATTTTTTTCTATAAATTCTGGATAATAAGTAAATTCAAATTCAACATAACTAGTATCACCATTTCTTAAAATTTGATTATTTAAATTAATTTTTGCAGATTGTCTAATAGGACCACAATGAATTACAGGCGAATAACCAGATTTAATAGTTGTTGAATGATGTAATATATTAATTTTTGCTTTAAATTTCGTAACAACATTTGTTTTAAATTTATCAATATTATCTATTAGAACCATTCCTTTTCTAATTTGATTTCTATTAATTTGCTCTTTAGTTCCTTTAATAGCTAAAGTGGTTTGAAGACTAGATAAAGCACTATTAATATTTTCTCTTAAACTATTATGAATACTTCGAATTACAACTTCTTTGAATGTGTTATTTTCAAATGGACCCAAATACATTTTTTGTTTTATATTAATTGGATTTCCTTTATTAGTACCAGATACTACTAAACCAATACCAGGAACTACAAATTTACCATCTACGTAATAAATAGAACCATTAATGGACGTCCATTTTTCACGATGTGGTAATAGATAAAGAATTTGATGTAAATTATCAATATTAGTTCCAACTTTATTAGAAATTGAAACAATTGGAATTATATCAGGATTACCTAACATATTATTTACATAATCGTCAGTTTCTTTATCATTATTAATAAAATATAAAATTTTACCAAAATTAGTTTTACCAAGTAATTTTTTTAATTGGGTACATAAATTTTGATAAATATCTTTTGGTGTTAAATCAATTTTTGTAATAGTAATAATAAAAGGAATATTTAAATATAATAAAATTCCCAAATGTTCTCTAGTTAGTTTAGTAATTTCTGTATTTGCACCAATTACAACAATACCATAATCAGGAAACATACCAGTTACACCAAACATTGTTGTTTTAAGATATTTTGCATGTCCTGCTAAATCTAAAAAAGAAGTAACTTTTGTATCCCAAGTAGTTTTAGAACGTATTTTAATATCTTTTAAAATTTTATCATCTTTGGGTGCATATAAAGAAACAGTATTATCGTCTTTTTTATAATATACTAATGGATTATATGTAATATGACTTGTTCTTCCTGTTTCTCTTTCATGAGGATGTATTAACACTTTATTTCTAGTATAACCACGACCATCATCTAACTCACCATATGTTAATACACCAATTAATGAACTTTTACCTGCATCAACTGGTCCACAAACAGCTATAGTACATTCCTCTTTAATTTTATTATCCATTATACTAAATTTAAATATTTGTTTAAATTAGTTAAATAAATAAAAAAATTGAAAGAAATCTATTTATAGAATAAAGTGTTATTATATTAATGACAAATTATTTAACGGATGGATTAAAGATTATAAATAATAATGGTGAAGAAGAAATATTTCAAATTCCTTACAATTTAAATAATATCTTACCAACTGAAAAAGATATTATTCAAATTTTGTCAAATTTTAATGTAAGCGTAAAAAAAATAAATCATATTAATTTTTTTTATGAGGCTTTTACTCACAAATCATATTGTAAAAAAGAAATTTTTCCAGAACATGTTTTAGAAGCAACAAAAAAAGAAATGGGAAATCCAACTAATCTTTTAGAATTACAAGGAAGAAGTTATGAAAGACTTGAATATTTTGGAGATCGTGTAATAAAAATTATTGTTTCTTTTTATCTTTTTAAAAGATATCCTAATCAAGACGAAGGATTTATGACACGTCTTCAAACTAAAATTGAAGATAAAACAAATCTTGCTGAAATGTCTAAAGAATTAGGATTAGAAAAATTTTTTATAATTTCTAAACAAATAGAAACAATGAATGGGCGTAATTTAGATAAGATACATGAAGATGTATTTGAAGCATTTATGGGTGCGCTATTTAATAGTAATGGTTTTGAACCATGTTTTCATCTTATGGTTAACTTACTTGAAACAATGATTAATTATTCAGAAAAACTTTATAAAGATAATAATTATAAAGATAGATTGCTTCGATATTATCACGTTAAAAAATGGAAATTTCCATCATATTGCACTATTTATTCAGAAGGCCCGCCACATAAAAGAACATATATTATGGGTGTTGAAAAACCAGAATATTTACCAAATGATCATTTTAAAGATAAATGTATTGGTTTTGGATTAGGAACTTCTAAAAAAGAAGGTGAACAAGCAGCTGCAAAAATGGCATTAATTAATTATGGTGTATTAAAAGAAGACCAATATACAAAAGCCGATATATATTATCCTCCTTGGTCTTTAATTAATAATAATGATGATAAATTAATTTTAAATAATAATAGTTATGATGATAGTGATAGTTATGATGATAATAGTTCTGTTTATTCAACTATTTCAAAAAAATCTTTAGAATAATAAACGTTTAATTAAAGTAAGTTTATTTAAAAAAAAGATAATATTTATAGTAATATGGCAACTATGGAATTAAATGGTCAAGTTAAAACTATAACCGATACATTTTTTTCAAAAGAAAATATTTCATCATTAAACAAAAAACTACTTGAAAAAAATAAATTAACTGAAATAAATAAAAATGATAAAAAAAAAATAATTGATTTATTAATAAAAAATATGAAAATAATTTATAAATCATTAGATTTAAAAAAAATTAATAAAAAAAATTTTGATTCTATTTATCAACAATTTAATAAAACATCATATAATGAAACACAAAAAGAATTAAATTCAACTGATATTTTTGGAATAAATGCAGCACAATTAAAATTTGATAGAGATTTTAATTCAAATCCAAATAATGGTAATAAAGTTTCAGAAAGACCTGTTCCTTCTCAAAATATAAACCAATTTTTATATCCACCAAATCAAAATAAAAGTAATAATGATAAATTTGACAATTTATTTAAACCAATTGTAGAACAAGTTAATGAAAATTATAAATTTAATGAATACCAATATGGTAAAGGTTCTAATGATATTAATAAAAGAATAGAAGAATTAACATCAGAAAGAGATGGTGAGATACGATTAAATAATAGACCAAGAACACCAGATTTTTTAAAACCAACAAAAACTCAACCTGATAAAAATGATAGTAATCCTGTTCTAATTCAAGATTTTAAAAAAGGTGGAAAACCAGATTTTACACAAAATATTCCTCAAGATGAATTAGAAATAGGATTTTTATCTAATAATAATGATAATGTAGATTTATATAGTATAAATAATATTGATAAACCAATAGATATTAGAGATATTGAAGAAGATAATAGGTCATTCCAAGAAAGATTAAAAAGCTTAGAACACGAAAGAACTTCTGTTAATATTCCACCTAATAAAGGTAAAATAGATTTTACTTCAGAAACATTTAATAACACTGAAATAAATGAAATACCTAATTATGAACCAAAAACTGTTGAACAAATTCGTGAAGAAAAATACTTATTAGAACAATCAAAACAAACAAATATATCAGAACAAATGAGAAGAGAACAATTATTGGAACAAATGAAAAGAGAACAATTATCAGAACAATCAAGAAAAGAACAATTAATAGAACAAATGAGAAGAGAACAATTAAGAGAACACATAAGAAAAGAACAATTAAGAGAACAAATGATAAAAGAACAATTAACAGAACCAATAAGAATAGAACAATTAAAAGAACAAATGAAAAAAGAACAAATGAAAAAACAAGAAGTTTATCAACAATCATCTAAAACAATATTAAATAAAAATTTAGATATTAGTAAAATTCAAAATACATTAAAAAAATTAGGAATGGTTGAAGCTTCCGAAGTTGAAAAAATTAAAAAAGAAAATGAAATATTAAAAAATCAATTAAATAATTTTGATAATAATAAAATGGAATTAGTTAAACAAGATATTATATTAGAGTTTGAAAAATTAAATAATAAAGAAGCATTAATAACAAAAAAAATGGAAGAAATGAAAATATTAATGAAAAAATATCAATATTTATATGGAACATCAAATATTCAATTAGATATTTCACCAGATGAACCACTAAGTAATTTTTCATTTGAGTTTGAAACTATAGAAAATATAATAGGAATAAAACTAATGTCTTATTCAATACCAGAAGCAAGATATAATATAGAATCTGAAAAAAATAATATTTTTCAAATAAAAAATATAAATAATGAAATAATAGAATTAAAATTAAATTCTGGTAAATATTCAATTGAATCATTACTAGAAAAATTAAATACAAAATCAGAAAAATATAAATTTCAATTTCAATTAAATGTAGAACAATTTGTTGAAATTAGTTCAGATGAATCATTTGAAATTATATCAACACCATTAAGTAGAGAAGTTTTAGGTTTTACATCAATTTGTAAAGATAATTTAAAATTTGTAGCTGATAAATCATGGGATTTACGAATTCAAGAAAAAATATTCTTATTTATAAATAATATAGATAATACAAGACCTTTTACTGTATTATATAAAAATAATCAAGGTAATAATTCAATTAAATTTGAAGAATTAATTAAATTAGATAAGTTAGAACTAAGTTTTAAAGATTCAAATGGTAGAGCTTTTAACTTTTATGGATTAAAATATAATTTAAATATTCAACTAGAACTTAATAACCCAATTGAAGAAATATTTATTTAATATCTACATTTCTAAAATATTTTGTTCTACATTTATTCATTTCATTATCTTTTGTAATATTTTGTGTTATTTCATCAAAACTTTCACCACCTACAAGTCTTACTATAAAATTAATAGAATAAACACCACATTCAGAACTATTAAATTGATGTTGAATGGTGTTATATCTAATATCAAAATCTTTTAACTTATTTAAATATGTAGTTCCTCCTCCACCTTTAATATTTTGTATAAGAGAAGTAATGTTTAAATCTTTATTATGCTTTTTTTTATAAATATATTTAACTATTTTATTTATAAATTTTTTTGTTCTTATATAGGGTTTTTTAGCAAAAGAGTCAAAATAATAAATTTGTCCTTTTTTTAAATCTGTAAATAATGCAACCCAATGGGAACCACCTTGAGTATGCACATCTAAATTAATAATCATTCCTATTTTATATTTATTATTGTTTTCAAGTTCTAGAAAATCTAAATCATTAATACCTAAAACTTGTAATTCTTCAAAATCTGCTGGTAAAGCTCCTAAAAATAAAAAATCTTGATATTTTTCTTGATATTGAGAAACTACATCATTAATATCAGAAGTTGATAACCATTCAAATCTTTTTTTAGGACCTTCTGGTCTAAAAGTATTTGTTAAAATATCTTCTTTGATTTGTTCATCTTCTAATTGTTTAATAATATCTAAACGTAACCAACATGTTTGATTATCACATTTATTCGATAATTTTTCTTCTAATTTTTTAACCATTTCTTTTTTATTATTTGTTATTTTTATTTTATCACACTCTTTACTTTTTTTATTATACGATTCTATTATTAATTTTAAAGATTCTAATGTTAAACAAGAACCATCATTATATGTTTTACTTGGTGCGCACTTTTCATCTATTTTCATTTAATATAATATAGAAAATTTTTAATATTATTTTAATGATAATTTATATCTAAATGTTAATATATACTATGTCATATCAAGAAAAATATTTTAAATATAAAAATAAATATTTAGATTTAAAATCTAAACTAAGTGAAATGCAAGTAAATCCTAAAGATAATAATTTAATTGGCGGGGCTACAGAAAATACCAAATCAGAATCAGATAATAATTTAATTGGCGGGGCTACAGAAAATACCAAATCAGAATCAGATAATAATTTAATTGGTGGGGCTACAGAAAATACCCAATCAGAATCAGATTCAATTTCTTCTTTATTTATTCAAACTGGTGGTCGTGAAAAAAAAAATAATATAAAATCTAAACAAATGAAAGCTAGTAAACAATTTATTCAAAATGATTCAGATTTATTATCTTCAAGTACATTATACTCTTCAAGCACAATATCTAATAATACTGATTCTGATTTTTTATCTGAATAAAACTTAAAAAAACAAATAAATTATTTAAACAATTAATACTATTAATATTAATGATAATTGATATTAATGGCACAGAACAAGTAGAAGAACTTATTTGGGAAAATAATAATAAAGTTGTTGTATTATATTTTGGTGCTGAATGGTGTGGACCTTGTAAAAATCTTAAAGATAAACTTAAAAGTGATGAAGCTATAGAATTAATGCCAGATTTAGTAGTCGGACATTTAGATATTGATTCTGAAGAAAATCAAATTTTAAATGAAATGTATAAAATTAGTAGTATTCCCGTTCAAATTTTTGTTTCATTAAAAGGAACACAAATTATAGAAAACAAAAGAATTATAGGTTATGATTGGACAAATTTTGTAATGACATATAATTCTATTATAGATGAAATTAAAAATTGATAATTTAATATATTAAATATTAATAAAATATTTAATAAATGCCTTATCCTTTTATAGTTAAAAAAGTAAATTTATCTACTTCTTGGTGTCATAATGTTCCTAAAAATACAGAATGTCCAATTTGTCGTTGTAATTTAAATGAATCAAGTTTACATAGTCAAGATAAATGTATTGATTCATATGTTGTTACAGGTAAATGTGGTCATTCATTTCATTTTGAATGTATAACCCCATGGGTTAATAAAAATAATCATTGTCCTTTATGTTCTCAAACATGGGAATATATACCAATTATAAAAAACTAATAAAGAAATATTAATTCTTATTTTATAATGAAAATTAATTATAATAAATTAAATAATTATGAAATTGAAGTTGGATTAGATGAAGCAGGTAGAGGTCCATTATTTGGTAGAGTTTATGCTGCTGCAGTTAATTGGGGAGATACTCCAATTAATGAATCCGTAATGGATTCTAAAAAATTATCAAGTAAAAAAAGAAAAGAAGTTTTAGAATGGATTCAACAAAATGTTGATGAATGGGCTGTTGGTTATGCTGAACCAGAAGAAATTGATTCTATTAATATTTTAGAAGCAACTAAATTAGCAATGTCAAGAGCTATAGAACAACTTACTTTTAAACCAAATTATTTAATAATTGATGGTATAGGTTGGGAAAAAAAATTTATATCTTATAATACTAAATCTATTGTAAAAGGAGATGCTAATTATTATTCTATTGCTGCTGCATCTATTATAGCAAAAGAATATCATGATGATTATATTAAAAAGTTATGTTTTACATATCCAGAATTAATAGATAGATATAATTTATTAAATAATATGGGATATGGAACAGTTAAACACATTGAAGGTATAAAAAAATATGGTTTAACCGAATTTCATAGAAAATCTTTTAAATTGTAAAAAATTGAAAGATTAAATATTTATTAATTTATAATTAAATTTAATAGAAAAATGTTAAATAATTATACATTTCTAAAACAAGCACATGATGAAATGAGCAATTTTGCAAAGGTTTTCGGTATATCAAAATCATCATCTATTTATGTAACGAGCATAAAAGTCCCATTAGCTCATGTATCTTATAATAGTGTCCATCTCCCTATGTTAGAGATAAGCGCAGTTGTTTATTTCATGCCCGATGGTTATTTAGTGCCTTTTGAAAAATTAACAGTTTTAATTCAAATTGGAGATTATCATCTCTATAAAAGTCTACCATTTCTAGAGAAATACGATATCCGTATGACTTATAATGAAGCTGTTGATTTTGTTCAGAAGATAAAAAATATGATAAATGACACACCATTCCTTTTTACTAATTTTGTTAACGACTCAGATACCAAATATGATACATATTATAATTCATACTCGGATTCAGATTGTGATGATTCGATGATACACGAATTAAATGACAAGTAAACAAGTAGTAAATAAAAAATTATTTTAGAAATAACTAATAAAAATTGAAAAATTAAGTATTTATTAGCTTCATATGATTAATTTTATATATTCTATCTCCAAAAAAGATGTCCACTGATAAGTTTACATCTCCCCCTGAGACGACCGAATTATACCTTCAATGGGTAAAAGAAAAACAGTTGAAAAAATGAATTAGCTGATAGGAAGGCAGAATCTCGTGGTAAGAGTACCACAGAAGTTCATATTGTTTACTGGCAAGAAGTTCATGGTTATTCTATGGAGTCTTGTTATCTGCCATCTGAAGGTAAAAAGTTCTTTCTGACATATGAAGAAGCTTTAAAGTGGGCACAAGAACACTTTGAAGTACGTGATATATATGACGAATCTTATATCAATACATGCAAGTGGAAAATTATCAATACTCGTTATCAGAACATTGTAAAAGTTGATGATTTCTTTTGGGATCCGGATGAAGATTACCATCCTGATGAAGATACCTGGGGAAACAAAATTGACTATAATTACAATGATGACGACTTTTACACACCAAAAGGATGGGAAGATGAAGATGAAGAAAAAGAAATCGCTAATGCAATCGCCAAGATTTTGCGAAGCAAAGCGTTTAATCTCGGTCTAAGTCTTCAATTATCTATGAAGAGGTGTGGACAATTTTAGCGTTTCTGATGACAAGTTATTTTATAAATAATTATTAAAAATTGAAAAATTTAATATTTACAAGTTTTATATAATTAATAATAGTAAAATGTGTTCAAAATGCTCACAATATTGGACATTTTCTGTTAATAGCTTGTATATTAACAATATACGATATGCTCTAATGCATAAGTTTGAGAATAATACGCTATTGGCGTGGGCAGAAAAAGAAGATGGTATGTTTTATGTTATCTTCAAAGCTCCATGTGGTTATGTAAAGAAAACTATTCTTAAAAAGCTTACATGTCGTATAGATATGCAAAAAATTAGCATATGCACAATTGATGAAATTAATAAAGCCATTGATTCGTCTGATGCTATCTACAAACAAGATAATCGAAAACATAAAAGAAATAAAAAACTGTCTGCACCAACAACACCAACACCAACACCAACACCACCAACACTAACAACTACATATACATCTACACTAACAAGTACAACTATTTATAACAATCCAATTTTTTTTGAGCTTGATAATATGTCTGAAGATGAGTAAAAATTATTAAGATACTTGTTTTATTTATTATTTAGTAAATTATTTACTTGTTATAATAAAAAAAATTTAAATATATGATAGCATAATTGGCTTATACATACTTTTAATGTAAGTCAAGATGGTATACCTTCCTAGTAAATCAAAACAGTATAAATTCTGTGCAAGTTAAGAACGAAGTAAGCTCGTCTTTGACAGTATTATTGAAATTTGGAACATACTCGTCATTTAAACCTGCTGCAATCTCACTAATAAGCTCTTCATAAAGCTTGAAGAACTTATTCTCTTCTATTTTGCGCTTCTCAAGCGCAGCTTTTTTGCTTATAAGTAATTCCATCTTATGTTTTCTATTACGTTCTCGGCACTTTTTGTCGCGCTCTCTGCGTTTCTCAAGCTGCGCTGCTTTTTTGCTTATAAGTAAATCCATCTTTTGCTTCAGATGTCTTATAAATCAAAATATATAAACAAGTAAACTGTTAAATTTTCAATTTTTAATCTATAATATTTTAAACTTTTAAGAATATAAATTATAAAAAAATATTATAAAAAATTTAAAAATAATAATTAGTTTAAAATATTTTTTTATAATTTATTATAATGTCTAGTCCAAATGAAAATTTAGATACAGAATTAGAACTCTTACACACAGGTCGTAATAAAAAACAATTATCTAAAAAAATATTAGGTAATGATGATAATAATGATGATAATGCTAATAAATTAAGCAAAAAAATGTCTGGTGGTGCTAAAAAATCCAGCAAGAAATCGTCCAAGAAATCCAGCAAGAAATCCAGCAAGAAATCCAGCAAGAAATCCAGCAAGAAATCCAGCAAGAAATCGTCCAAGAAATCAAGCAAGAAAATGTCAGGTGGTGCTAAAAAATCGTCCAAGAAATCGTCAAAGAAATCGTCCAAGAAATCGTCAAAGAAATCGTCCAAGAAATCGTCCAAGAAATCATCCAAGAAATCGAGCAAGAAAATGTCAGGTGGTGCTAAAAAGTCTAGCAAAAAATCGAGCAAAAAATCGAGCAAAAAATCGAGCAAGAAATCCAGCAAGAAATCCAGCAAGAAATCCAGCAAGAAATCCAGCAAAAAAATGTCAGGTGGTGCTAAAAAATCTACTAAAAAATCCAGCAAGAAATCCAGCAAGAAATCCAGCAAGAAATCCAGCAAGAAATCCAGCAAGAAATCCAGCAAAAAAATGTCAGGTGGTGCTAAAAAATCTACTAAAAAATCTAGCAAGAAATCGTCTAAAAAATCCAGCAAGAAATCGTCTAAAAAATCCAGCAAGAAATCGTCTAAGAAATCCAGCAAGAAATCCAGTGATATAATGGTAGGTGGTGCTAAAAAATCTACCAAGAAATCATCTAAGAAATCCAGCAAGAAATCGTCTAAGAAATCCAGCAAGAAATCATCTAAGAAATCCAGCAAGAAATCGTCTAAGAAATCCAGTAAGAAATCCAGTGATATAATGGTAGGTGGTGCTAGAAAATCTAGTAAAAAAACATCAAAAGGTCCTAAAAAAGCGACTAATCCTGGTTTTCAAGCTTTTTTAGATTTAAAAAAAAATATAGCTAATAAATTAAAAGTATCTAATAGTCCTAAAGTAGGTAAAATTGCCGGTGCTGTTTTAAGAGAAATTAAAGAAAAATTTAAAGATATGTCTTCTATAGATATGGCCAAAAAAGCATTTGAATTATTTAATACAAATGTCTCTAAATATGAAAAAATGATGTAAAATATTAATCAGTTTTTTTTTGATTCTTTATATTAAAATAAACACATACCCACCCATCTATTTATTGCTAAATTATCTATTTTTAATCCACATATAAATTATATAAAATAATAATTTTTATTATTAAGTTAAAATTAATAAAAATTATTTAAAATTATTTAATAAGAAGCATATTCAGCATTTAAATCATAACCTGATATTGTAGTATTTACTACTTGTCCACATCCATTAGGTTCTTGTGCTGCTTGTACTTGTGCTGCTTGTGCTTGTGCTTGTGCTTGTGCTGCTGCTACTTGTGCTTGTGCCGCTTGTGCTGCTTGTGCTTGTGCTATTAATTCTGCTTTCATTTTTTCTTCTGCAGCTTGTGCGGCTGCTTTTTCTGCTGCTTGTGCTTGTGCAGCTGCTTTTTCTGCTGCTTGTGCTTGTGCTGCTGCTTCTGCTTGTGCTTGTACTGCTGCTTCTGTGGCTGCGTCTGCTTGTACTTGTATTGGTATTGTTACTTCTTGTTTTTTGATTACTTGTTCTGTTATTGGTTTCATTACTTCATCTATTTGTTTTAATTCAACAGTTTTTTCAACAGTTTGTTCAACAGATTTTTCAACAGTTTGTTCAACTGATGGTTTAACGAGTGGTTCATAATCTTCTTCATTTGAATCTTCTTCTTCATCTAAATCATCCGCGAATCCTTCAGTTATTTCTTTTAAATATTTAGATTTTTCTACTTCCGATTTAATTGTATTTACTTTAGATTTAACTGCTTTAACTACTTTGTCAGTAGTTTTTTGCGAAGATAAAGTTTGTAATGATACTAATAAAGCAACAGATGCAATAATAGCAACAGGTGGGTCTTTAGTAGCCATATATGCTATTAAAAACATAACACCTAATTTAAACATAGGATTATCAAAGTATATAGTAATATATTTAGGTAATTTAGGAGCTGCTAAACCAGCATAAAGTGCTAAAAATAAACCAATCATAGCACTTATGTATTTATTGTCTAAAATTTGAAGACTCTCATTAACCATACTAGGAACTTGCATTAATATATAATAGATTATAAAAAATTTAAATATTTTATTAAAAAATAAAATTAAATTAAAAATTGAAATTTAAAAACAAAATTTAAATATTTTATATATTTATTAAATGGCAGAATATAAATCTTTACTTTCTAAAGATGGATATATTTTAAATAAAAAAAAAATAGGTTCTGAATTAATTAATAAAATAAAAGATGAGCTAACCGTTGAACCTTTTAAATTTGGTGTTTCTTTTGGTATAAAAGAGAAAAATGAATTTTTTAAAGTATTTCGTGAAACAGATGAATATCTTATAGTACCTAAATTTTATGCTCTTGAAAAATTAGGAAAACCTGAAAAAAACACAGAAATTAAAGGAGAAGAAGTTAAAATAAATTTTAAAGGCGAATTAAGAGAATCACAAAAAGAATTAATTATTCAAGTTTTACCAAAGTTAGAAAAAGATAATGGTGGACTTATATGTTTAGGTTGTGGTGGTGGTAAATGTTTAGGAAAAGGCACTGAAATTTTATTATATGACGGTTCTAAAAAAAAAGTAGAAGATATTATTATTGGTGATTTATTAATGGGTGATGATTCAACACCACGAAAAGTATTATCTTTAGCACGTGGTAGAGAAATGATGTATAAAATTAATGGAACTAATGAATGTTATTATATAGTAAATGAAAGTCATATTTTATCATTAAAGTATAGTAAATATATAAATGACAATGATGTATTAGATATTTCTGTAAAAGATTATTTAAAAATACTTAATATACAAGATAATAAAAGTATATTTTATAATTACAAAGAAGATATATGTTATAATTATAAAGATAATATATTTTATGGTTATCGTGTTCCAATTACCTTTCAAGAAAAAGATATTGAAGTTGAACCTTATTTATTAGGCTATTGGTTAGGTAATAAGCAATCCAAATATAGTTTAATAAAAATAGTTGGCATAAATTATAAATTTATAAAATTTTTAACAAAATATAATTTATTAAAAGACAAATACATTCCTCATCATTATAAATGTAATTCAAGAGATATTCAATTAAAATTACTAGCAGGATTTATAGATTCAACTGGATATTATTATAATTATTGTTATACAATTATACAAAAAAATGAGAAATTATTAGATGATATTATATTTTTGTCTAGATCACTTGGATTTTGTGCATTTAAAAAAATAAGAACTAATTATTTTTTAACAACAATTTATGGTAATGGTATAGAAGAAATTCCTGTTTTAAATCTTATAAAAAAAGCAAAACATAAAGTATATACTGAAAATACTTTAAATTATGAAATTAAACTAGAAAAATTACAAGAAGATGATTATTATGGATTTGAAATTGATGGTAATAGAAGATTTGTATTAGGTGATTTTACTGTCTCCCATAATACAGTGATTGCTTTGAATATTGCTTCATTATTTCAAGTTAAAACATTAATTATTGTTCATAAAGGATTTTTATTAAATCAATGGAAAGAACGTATTGAACAATTTACAGATAGTCCAATTGGAATTATTCAACAAAATAAAGTAGATATTGATGGTAAACATTTTGTTATTGGAATGTTACAATCAATAGCTAAAGAAAAATATGATTCTAATATATTTGCTGATTTTGGATTAGTAATTTTTGATGAAGCACATCACGCACCATCTAAATATTTTTCACGAGCTTTACCATTAATAAATTGTAAAAAAACATTAGCATTATCGGCTACTCCTAAAAGAAGTGATAAATTAGAAAAGGTTTTACATTGGTATTTTGGACCAATTATTTATCAATATAATTTAGAAGAAAATAAAACGGTTTTAACAAGAATTTATAAATATAATCTTATTCACCAAAAATTTGTTGAGAAAAAACAGAGATTTACAGGAGAAGTTAATCGTCCTGGAACTATTACTAATTTAGTTACTATTGGAAGAAGAAATCGATTTATAATTGATTTGGTAGAAGAGCTACTAACAGAAGAAGGAAGAAAATTTATTATCTTAAGTGAACGTGTTGAACACTTGGAATTATTAAAAAAAAGATTAGATGATAGAAATTTATGCACTAGTGGATTTTATATTGGTGGAATGAAACAAAAAAAATTAGATGAAACATCACAATGTCAAATTATATTTGGAACATTTCAAATGGCTTCTGAAGCATTAGATATAAAAGGATTAAATACCTTAATTATGGCAACACCAAGAAGAGAAATTGAACAAACTATTGGTCGTATTACACGTGATCCAAATTCTAAAATTAGACCAATTGTAATTGATGTTTTAGATAATTTAGAAAGTTTTATTCGTCAAGGATATTATCGTCGTAATTTTTATAGAAAAAATGGATATCAAATTATGTTTGCAGAAGTTGAAGATAACAATATTATAAAAGAAAATGATATAACAATAGTTCATGATGTTTGTGAAACAACAGTATCTAAAGTTAATAATGAAGATATTGATTTTATTGATGATGAATAAAATTATTTTATAAGAGATAAAAAAATTGATATAAAGATTATTAAAATATTTAATTATATATATATTAAAATGAAAAAATCAAGCAAAAAAGTTGAGAAAAATGAAACAGATTATTCATATTTAAGATTACCAGATAATCAAATTTTAATTGAATTAGAAAAAAAAGATAATAAAGTTAAAAGTGAAGATAAAAAGAATATTTTAAAAATGATTGATAAAGCTCATAACTATTTATATAATTCTGAAAATATAGAGGGTGAAGATGCATTAAATGATATTATGAACTTTCTATTCATTAAATCTATTCAACCAATTATTTCTGATAAAGAAGAAGATGGTAAAATAGATTTATTAAATAAGAAATATTATAAA
>Ga0214923_10000723_pt1 | contig 49123 bp, 100 predicted proteins | sample LL1510_MetaG_FD_177993 | JGI IMG/M metagenome (GOLD analysis project Ga0214923, IMG submission 177993) | Freshwater microbial communities from Lake Lanier, Atlanta, Georgia, United States - LL-1510 | ecosystem: Environmental > Aquatic > Freshwater > Lake | place: USA: Georgia | collected...
AATAAGGTGAAGAAAACATCAAGGGAACAATGTTAAGTGAACCTAAACAAGTAGGATCGACTAGAAGATATCGTAAAGGATTTAATACCACACAAAAAAGTAAGTTAGCAGCATGCAGTAAACTAAAAAATTTGATTGAAAGTGGCAAAATGACTATATGCAGTAAAGCATATGTTACAGAATTAAAATCATTTGTTGCATCACAAGGTAGCTACGCAGCTAAAATAGGCGAAACTGATGATTTAATTATGGCAAGCTTATTAGTAGTAAGAATGTTTCAACACTTGCAAAATTACAATAGTGAGTTAGATACACACATACGGGATCATAGTGAAATTATAGAACCCATGCCTTTTATAATGACACTTGGATAATAATCTAGATAAATACACTATCAAAGTGGATTTATCATGCCTAAAAGTAATGAATTAATAAATGTTGATTTAGACAATTTTTTGGACGCAAAAAATTTAGACGCTGTTCCTTACGATAGTAGTGGAAAACAGGTTGCTATACCTGATGATGCTGAAGTATTTCAATTTAAATTTGCACCTGATGGTGTAGAAAAAGGTACAGCAACTGTATCTATTGATGGAACAAAAGCACTTACACTATATTATGATGATGCCATTATGAATGAAAGTCATGACACAGATGATGAATGGTTTGATTTTGTTAAATCATTAAAACGTTTTGCTACACAACATCAACTTAGTTTTAACATAAAAAATATAGATCGATTGGCAAATGATATGAAAAAACGTGAACATCAAAAACAATTAGATGAGGGTTACTACGGCACACGTCATACAAGCTATAGCGAAAAAAACCCTGGCACTGTAAAAATGATACTCAAACATAGTAGACCACTTGACGAAACTGACCAACGATTTCGTAATATTGAAAAGATTTTTCTTGAAACAGAAACAGGTGAACGTTTCTTACTTGATACTAAAAAACCAAGCATTGGTAGAGCATATGCACGTCATTTAGCTGAAGGTGGACGTTATAATGATGAACGTTGGAACCATATTAGTCAAATGGCAGAAGATATAAGTCGTTTAGGTGGATTCATACGTGCTACACGCAACAAACAATTTAATGAAAGTGCAGTAAAATTAGTTAGTGAAGCACAAAATCATTACCAATCACTACGTGAAACTATCAAACACATACAAGGTTCACGTGGTTATAACAAATATTTTGAAAGTTGGAAGCCAACATTAATTGAAAATGCAGATGATGCCTCAGTTACTGAAATGTTTGTTACACAACGATTAGACCCACGTGTGGAAAATGCATTACCTGTTCTTAATCGTTTAGCAAAAAATTTAACAGAAATAAGCGAAGTTGCTCAGTTTGAAAGTTGGGCTAATGATATTGTTTCTGAAGTATTGCACCCTACACTAGAAGGTACATTAGATGATTTAGTAGATTTGTTGGGGGCAGAAAGTGAAGCAATGACATTAGGTCCTGATGGTAAAAATGCTATCAACGAATTAAGTGGTATTTTGGATGAACCTGATTTATATCAACGATTACAAAAAGCAGGACAAAGTAACCCTGACCAAGATGCACGTCCTATCATTATTGGATGGATGCAGGAAAATGCTAGTGATAAACACTATGAAGAAGTTTTATCCAAAATGGAAGTAGAAGAAACACCTCCTCCTGCGCCACCACCAAAGGCAAAACCTGTTGTTAAACCTAAGGAAGTTCCACCTCCACCTGATGTTGCTGAAGATTATGACCCACGTTTGTCACAAAAAACACAAATTGCAGGTACCTTACCCACATATCGGTATGCCAAAGGTTTGCTAGATAAAGTAGAAGGTCCACAAGGCAAGACATTAGACTTTGGTGCGGGATTGGGATTAGGTTCAGCAGAAATTGGTGCTGATAGTTATGAAATGCATCCTAAGGCAGGATTCAAGCCTAACTTTGATCGTGTTGATAGTATACCTGATGAGTCATATGCAAAAATTGTATCATTAAATGTTCTTAATGTTATACCTAATGATAAAGGTTGGCGTGATGCAGCAGTAAAAGATATTGGTCGTATCCTTATGCAAGGTGGTTCAGCACTTATTACAACACGTGGCAAAGATGTTTTATCTGCAAAAGGTGAGCCACAAGATGAACCTAATAGTATCATTACAACTGCAGGAACGTTCCAAAAAGGATTTACTCCACAAGAATTAAAAGGTTATGTACAAAGTGTACTCGGTGGTGGGTTTACAGTAAAGACAGTAAAAGTAGGTAGTGCACCTGCAGCAATACTTGTGACTAAGGGTGGTGAGCAAGTCAATGAGCTTAAAGGTAAGATGCCTACACCTGATGAAATGCGAGCTTTGTTACGAAAACAAAAGAAACGTTTTGATGATCAAGGTTTTGTACGTGCAGCAGATGATACAGCAAAAATGCTCAAACAACGTACACAGCAACCTAGTGCTAAAGTTGAAGAATATTTAAAAGAGTTTGAAGGTGAAATTGAAGAGGCATGTTGGAAAGGCTATCATAAAGATGGTATGAAAACCATGTTTGGTAAAAAATATCCTAATTGTGTTAAAAATAAAGCCAATGAAAGTTCAGTACAAGAAGCAGCAAAAGATAAAGAATCTTCAGTAAAAGTACGTAACCCTGTAGCCAAAAATGCTATGGCAGGAATTGGTGGGGGTGGTATGGGCAAACACAAAGATAAAAAACAAGCTGATAAGCGTGGTGAAGTAAAACATAAAAAAGATAAAGTCCCAATGGATCTTGAAGAAGGATCACTTGATAGGATTAGAAAACTATCAGGTCTATAATATGTCAACATCAATACTGTTGGAATCTGCTAAACCACCTGTTGGTCGTGAATTCCAACACCTTGAAGATTTAATTTACATAGAAGGCGCACGTGGTATAAAACGTGTGCTTGAATGTATTGCAGGTATTATTAAACGTCAACCACTTGAAGTAAAATGGGATGGTAGTCCTGCTATAATTTTCGGTAGGACCGACAATGGTCGTTTTCACTTTGGTGACAAATATAGTCGTGATATTGTAGACAGTTCCCAAGCAGTATATGAACAATATATTGGACGTAAACCTAAACGCACATTTGAGCGTGAACAATTTGCACGTGATATGGCAGCATTGTATGACATATATGAAGCAGCAACGCCAAAAGATTTCCGTGGTTTTATGGAAGCAGGATTGTTATATAAAAATTCACCAAGTTTATTAGAAAACTGTTTCCAATGTAACCCAAATACAGTAATTTATAAAATTAACCCACAAAGTAAATTAGGGCAACGCATTGCCAATAGTGTAAGTGGGTGTGCAGCAACCGCATATTTTCGTGATTTACCCGCTACAGGTGGTAGACGATATCCTGTAGGTGACTATGCCAATAGTTTTACAGGTAATAAGGTTGTTGTTATTCCACCATTACATACAAGTGATTCACCAAAATTAGAACGTGCATTATTAGAAAAATATTGGAACTTTGCTAAACAAAAGCGTAATAGTATTGATGAGTTTGTATCACCAATGGTTATAAAAAAGATACTATACGAATATGTTAACAGTCAGATTAATGAAAATGATTTAGATGCGTTACATAATTTAGGAGATAATTTTACTACCTATGCACGTGGTAGTTTATCTGCCAAAGAACAAAACATATTAGCTGAACATTTAAAAACACATTTAGATGGGGCTAACGATACTTTTAGGATGATACGTGCTACTATGAAAATTAAAGATTTAATTGTTGACCAACTTGAGGAAGGTACGCTACGTAAGTTAGGGATTGAGGCAGAACTACCTGATGGACAACGTGGTGGTGAAGGATTTGTTTATGATATCAATGAAGGTGTTAACCCAATTAAATTAGTCAAACGTGGCTCATTTACTAGAGCAAATAAGTTTAAAAATGAATCTAAGTATTTAAAAGAATCAATTAGTCGTAATGGTAAAAGTGATCGTGCTGTTATTACTTTTGGTCGTTGTATGGGGCATCGTGGACATATGTACTTAGCCAATAGTGTGTTTACTACAGCTAAAGAACAAGGTGCAGACCCTTATGTAATATTAAGCAGAACTATGGGTGATGATGATCCACTTACACCCACAGAGAAAATGTCTATCTATCACAAAGTATTCCCCAATCAAAAGCAGTGTTTTGTTGCTGCAGATGATAGCATGCCTACATTGATGAGTGCGTTGAAAAAGTTAAATGAATTAGGATATAAACATATTACTGCTATATTTGGCAATGATCGTGTTGATGGTATGAAGCATGTTAAAGAGTATAATGGCAAGAGTTATCAATTTGAAACCTTAGATGTTATAAGTAGGCAACAAACCAATGATCCATATAAGAATTTAAATGGACCACGTGGCACAGATATGCGCAAAGTGTTAGCTGATCCTAATTTATCTGAAGAACAGAAATTTGGATATTGGCGCAAATGTATGAGTCCACAATTAAGTGATGATGATGTACAATATATTATGAGCATTGTACAAAAACGTATGGGGCATCAGCTTGATGAAGCGGACAATCCTATGTATATAGGTGGTAACCAAAACAGCCCTATCCCAGGCACCCCTGAAGATTTATCCGATGTGCGCACACCTGCTCAAAAGCGTAAGGATGCGATTAAAGCTATTAAACAAGCACGTGAATTACGCAAATTTATGGGTCATAAGCCACAACGTTAAGAATATATATTCTTTACACCCTTGTTTATCCTAAATACTTTTGACGCAGAAAGAAATGTTGTAATATTCATTCTGTAGTCAAAGTTCTCGAAACTACACTTAGGTCTCATTTAGCTATCATTTTACTTTTTAAGGAGAAATCAAATGTCAAATTTAGCTGCCATTCGTGCAAAATTAGCTGCACAAGAAATCAAAAGCAACCCACAATCAGCAACATCTTATTCAGGTGACAATGCCATTTATCCACATTGGAATATGGAAGAAGGTACAACCACTACGGTTCGTTTCTTACCTGACGCAGATGGTTTGAATGATTATTTTTGGGTTGAGCGTAACATGATTAATCTTGAATTTCGTGGTATCAAGGGACAATCATCTAATTTAGTTACTGTTAAAGTACCATGTGTTGAAATGTTTGGTGACAACTGTCCCATTCTTGCAGAGGTTCGTACATTTTATAAAGACCCATCATTAAAAGAAATTGCTAACAAGTATTGGAAAAAGCGTACTTATATTTTCCAAGGTTTTGTTCGCAACAGTCAGATGACTGAAGAAAATCAACCTGAAAACCCAATTCGTCGATTCATTATTTCACCACAAATTTTCGGTGTAATTAAGAATAGTTTGATGGATCCTGATATTGAAGAAGTACCCACACATTATTTGCGTGGTCTTGATTTTAGAATTATTAAAACAAGCAAAGGTGGTTATGCTGATTACAGTACAAGTGGTTGGGCACGTAAAGAAAGTGCTTTAACTGCTGATGAGCAGCAAGCCATTGAAAAGTTTGGTTTATTTAATTTAAAAGATTTCTTACCTAAGAAGCCTAGCGAAAGCGAACTACGTGTTATGAAAGAAATGTTTGATGCTAGTTTGAACGGTGAGGAATATGATACTGAAAAATGGGGTGCATATTATCGCCCAAGTGGTGTACAAGCACCACAAAATACAAGTCATGTATCACATGATGAAGAAGAATCTTCGTATGTAGTTCAATCTCCTGTAGCTACAAAATCTGTTACTAAACAGGTTGACGAAGAACCTGTTGTAGCAACTGACGTTAAAGTAACTACGCAAGTTAGTGAAGCAAAGCAAAACGTAACTGACGTTCTTGCAATGATTCGTAGCAAGCGTAATGCACAAGCGTAAATAGCATTGTCAAATAGGGTGGCACTACGGTGCTGCCCATCTTTAAGGAGATAACAAATGACCTTACCTGATGAAAGGTACAGAGCTTTAAAACAAGGTAAAAAGTTATTGGAAGAACTCTGCGACCCAGGCCGCACCCCACGTGTTCCAAGTAATGTACGTGATCGTGCAAGGGCAGCACTAAAACACTTTCCCAATGATTTTGATATCGATTGTTTAGCAGACTCTGCACCAAGTATACTTGATAAACAATTATTCAAAGTATATACAAATAACTCTATTGCAAAGTAAAGACTATGGGAAAACCGTTTGATATAAGTAAATTTCGTAAAGACGTAACAAAAAGTATTGAAGGAATTAGTATAGGATTTCATGATCCCACTGATTGGATTTCAACAGGCAACTATGCCCTTAACTATCTTATCAGTGGTGATTTTAATAAAGGTGTACCACTTGGAAAAGTTACTGTATTTGCAGGTGAAAGTGGTAGTGGCAAATCATATATTTGCAGTGGTAATATCGTAAAAAATGCACAAGAACAAGGTATTTTTGTTGTTTTAATTGACAGCGAAAATGCACTTGATGAAAGTTGGTTACATGCACTAGGTGTAGATACAAGCGACGATAAATTGTTGAAAATGAATATGGCAATGATTGATGATGTTGCCAAAACTATATCAACATTTATGAAAGACTATAAAGAAACACCTGTTGCTGAAAGACCTAAAGTATTATTTGTTATTGATAGTTTAGGTATGCTTATGAGTCCTACTGAAGTAAACCAATTTGATAGTGGTGACTTAAAAGGTGATATGGGACGCAAAGCTAAAGCATTAAAAGCATTAGTTACTAACTGTGTAAATATGTTTGGTTCATTCAATGTAGGATTGGTTGCAACTAATCATACCTATGCTTCACAAGACCCATACAATCCTGATCCTAACGTAAGTGGTGGACAAGGTTTTGTATTTGCTAGTAGTATTTTAGTAGCAATGAAAAAACTTAAACTAAAAGAAGATGAAGAAGGTAACAAAACATCAGATGTGCTAGGTATACGTGCAGGTTGTAAAGTAATGAAAACACGTTTTGCTAAACCATTTGAAGATGTTGAAGTACAAATTCCATACGAAACAGGTATGAATCCTTATAGTGGTTTTTTTGACTTGATTGATAAAAAAAGATTTGTTACTAGAGAAGGAAACCGCTATATGTATACTGATTTAAATGGTGAAGTACATCGTTACTTTCGTAAAGAGTGGACAAAAAATGAAAACGGTATTATGGATTTGGTAATGAAGGAATTTTCTCAACGTGAAAAACTAGTAAATACTGAACTAGCGGAGGCAGAACAAAATGCTTGACACAGTTGCAGCAGTTTATGAAGTACTTAAACGATACATCAGCACAACCGATATGCGTGATGCTGCTGAGGATGTTTTAAATGTTTTAATTGACCATGATGTACATTTTGATGACGTGCGTGAAGCTTTTTCAAGTGAGAAAGAAATGCTTGGTGCGTTAAAAGCATATCAAGATGATGAAGCAGACTATGATGATGACGAGGACTTCGCAGATGACGAAGATTATGATGATTGGAACGATAATGAGTAGACCATGGGTTGGTTTAACACAGTAACACAAAATCTATCAGCATTGCCCGATTTTATTGGACATTATCAAGAAGAACTTAATCAAGCAAAATATGAAGTAAAAATTATAAAAGGCGAACGTGTTGAACGATTGTTAGCCATGCTCCCAGGTATCACCGAGCATCGTTTCAATCAATTACAAGAGATTGAAGCTGTTCTAGACTATATGAATGGACAACTTCGTAAAACACGTAGCCAAGCTTTTAAAAAGTTTTTAGAGAACTATCCACGTCAATTAACATCACGTGATGCTGAACGTTATGCTGATGCTGAACAAGATGTTATTGACATGGAAACACTAGTCAATGAAGTTGCTCTTATGCGTAATCAATGGTTGGGTATTATGAAAGCACTTGAGTCTAAAAACTTTATGCTAGGGCATATTGTGCGATTGCGTGTTGCAGGAATGGAAGATATTACAATTTAATGTAAAAAAAACGCTTGACAAGTTATCCTAATTCACTTATACTTCCCATATAGTCAGTCAACAGTAAAGGGGAATACGATGAAAATTGCAGTTTACACCCAATACTCCGAAAACTACGGTACTGCTGATGCACCACGTTGGAAGTCTAAGGGTGGTACAACCTATCTTATCAACAACCTTTCTGTTAAGGATGTTTTCTTTTTCAAAGATAACCCTAATATCCTCAGCAATAAATTTAACTTTAGCAATGAGTTTGCTGAAGAAATTGTTGCCAACTTTAATATTCTTGATAATGACGATATGTCATTCTGTAAAGAATGGGAATTACCATTCTTAAAACAGTTTTCACGTAGCGACTTTGCCACTGCTTGACAGTGGTAGAGTTTTGACATATAATCACTGTATAGTAAATACTTCAAGAGGAAACGAAAATGTACGCTAACCCTGAAGCTGAACAGAATATGATTTTTGTCCGTTCTAGGATTAAGTATTCACAAGGTGTTTACACTTCAACAAAACAACGTTGGTTTTGGATGGAACGTAACCAAGGTTTACAGCAAGAGGATGGTGTAACACCATACGGTGTACCTTACAAAAAAGGTGATTTCGTACTTTCTATCGATCAAATTATGTCATGGGCAGACTATGGTGTACGTAGTAAAATGCCTGTAGTCCATGTTGCCGTACTTGACCGTGTTGGTGTACGTGCTTTTTACAAGTTAGGTGGTAAGGGTAACCTACGTGATGGATGGGGACCTGACCCCAAGAAAACCAAACTATTGTGGGAGCGTCCTGCAGATGTTGTAGGATTACCTGAAGATGACCCTAAAGAAGTTAAAAAATCTACTAAAATGGGTGAGGTTGGTGAAACTATTGTGGTTGAAGGTATTGTTGTCAAGCATGAAGTTGTCTCCACAGTATATGGTACAGTTGATAAGTTTATGATTAAAGATGCTAATGATAATCTGTACATGTATAAGGGTACAAAGTTTTTAAATGAAAAGGGTGGTGCTGTAAAAATTGAAAGTAAAGTAAAAGACCACTTTGAGATGGGTACAGGAACTGATTCATGGTTGACTATCTTAGGTGGTAAAGGTAAAAACGCAATGAATGTACTTTTTAAGGAAAATTTTGCAACATGAGACTATTAATTAAAGACTATAAGTTGACACCTTTAGGTTGGTTTATTGCAGTGCTGTTTGGGTTGTTTTATATCCCACTTTGGGTAATGTTTCATCCTAAAGAATTTTGGAATGAAAGCTTTAAACCTTGGTTTCGCAATGAATAATCATTTACGTAATTTAGCAACAAAAGCAAGTCGTGATATTGATTGTGCTTATATGGGGGACGCATATGCTTCATCTTTAACAAAAGCCATTGTTAAAGACTTAACTGATGAATTAAATAAGATTAAATGGGTTGGAGATGATGAGGGTTGGAATAACGCTGTTGATGCTTTGAAAAAGGAATTAAAGGCAAGATACACATGAAAGTAAGACCACAATATACCGTTAATCCAATTATGATGGAAATTTGGCCTTTAGATGGTTGGAGTAGAAAAGTAATTATTGATGCACTTGTGGAAAATAAAATACGTTATACCTTTGTCTTTACTACCATGGGGGAACCTGCACTTAAATTTTTAGACAGTAAAGATTATGAAAGTGCGTACATGATTATTAGTCATATTGAATTTTGAGATTCTTTACGCTTGTCTATAAATTCATTGTAAGTTTTAATTATTTCCAACGATTCAGGATTATGCTCTGTATCATAAGGAACAGGTAGAGTTTGCCATTCTTGTTCACTTACATCACAAGTTATAAGAATTTCATACTTGTGACCATCACTAGTATATAGTTCTAAGTGATCTAATCCTATAGTGCTTTTACTTGCTTTGATAAGTGCTTCGCCAAGTGAGCGTAATGCCGCCTTTTCACCGACGATAAACGCACGTCCATTAGGTTCAGTATGATTGTGCATATGTAACCTAGCTTTTGTACTAATCATGTTGTAAATCCTTTAATTTTAACCGTTTGTGTTTTTTTACTGTAACATATTCAGTATTGTTTTTATATCCGAGTTGTCCAACACCCCATAATATGGGTTGGTCATGAAAACTAATAGCTTTGTCTACAATTACGTCTAAGTATCGATTATTACCTGTGCCAAGCGTTACAAATGTAATATATTGTTTTGGCTTACTTTTGAACACACGATAGTTGGCAACTAGTCCACAGAATTCGACTTCGCCTGGTTTACGGACTTCGTTGCAAAATGGTATAAATTTTTTACTATGCCATTTGCCTGTTTTTGATAACTCATCAAGTTCATTGCCTTCGTATATACTTGTTACAGCATCTGCTAGTTTAGCTTCATGATGATATACCCATCGACTATAACTACCTTGACAATGTTTTAATGTTGCTTGCCAAAATTTTTGTGGATTGTGTGCTTTTTGATAGGCAATCGCCCAAATTAATCTACCAAGATTTATAGCATGTGCTCGACATAACCCAAAATTGCTAAGTTCTTTCAACGCAAAAAATATATCTTCTTTGTGTTCATGGTCACCAATTTTTTTCATAAACTCAAATATTTTTTCTTCATCTTTTTTTGCAAATGCTCTGCGCCACATATCAGCATCATATTGGTTACAACCTAACAATTCACTAATCAATATAATGGCATCATCTTCAAAAACAATTGTATTGTTAAAATTGTCTTTACTCCAATCTTGAAAGAAACTAGCTTTACGTCTACCTTGTGTAGCAACAGGTCTAATCAATGCAGTGGCTAGTACACAATCTTCACGCTTCTTGGGTTTTATTGCACGTAATAATCGACGCATAGCAGGACTTTCTGCCTGAGTAACACCAAGCACATTGCCACTACTTAATAGCTCCGAAGTTTTGTCATCATATTCAGGATAATCAAGTAAGTTTAAATTAGGCTCAATATCATACAATTGTGATAGTCCACGATTAGCTAATATATCAATTTTAAAATGTTCTAAATCTTCAATTTCATACTTGTCAAGTAATATTTGATTTTCTGCATTAATCAAACTTTTAGGTACGGCACGATCAAAAATCAATATACCACCACAATGTTTACTAATACAACGTTTTTTACCTAGTAATTTCGTTGCTAACCTTTTAGCATCAGCCGCATATTCAGGCACTACCTTATCTAAATTTAAATCACGTGGTAATCTACCTTTTGCACCAAATCGTTTAGCAGCTTCACGCACTGCACTTTTTTCTTTGTATGTAACATAATTGCTTACTCTAGCTGATTGCCCTTTCCATTTTTTAAAGATACGATTCATTACTGTTTCTTGTTGCCAATGTGGAAAATCAAGATCAATATCAGGTAAATCATCACGTTTTGGGTTCATAAAACGTGATAAGGGTATGCGTTCTTTGATGGGGTCAACATCACTGATGCCTAGTAACCAACATACTAGACTGCTACCTGCGCTACCACGTGTCATGTGTGGTATATCAGTGGTTAATTTAAGTATTTCAACCACACGCAAGAAATGTTTTGCAAAGTTTAGTTCAAGGATTAAGTTAAGTTCTTCTTCAAGTCGTTGTGTATATTCAGTTTGTGGTGGTAATTGTCTAACAAAATGATGGGTTAATATTTCAAGTTGCTTTAGTCTTTCTTCCATAGTATGCCTTAGTGTAGTGTGAATATGTTGTAAGCATGGTTATTTATAAATGCCTATGCCGAAGAATAAAAACTTGACAAGATGCTAGAGTTGAGTTATACTATAGTATTACGCAAGGAGGACAAACATGATTTATTTGTTTATCAGTGTATTGACGTTGATGATAGCCGCAAAAGATTTTAGCGACATGGATAACAAGCTAGGATGGTTTGGGATTGTAATATCTGCCTGTAACTTTTCTGCATTCTTATTTGAATATTTCTAAATAAGCATATGAGCAATTTTGTTTGGGTAATACTAGGTGCGTTATTGTGTTTCTTACTTGGAGCTATCATTGGTTTTTGGGTAGAAGAACTGACGTATTCGCCACTTACACGTGGTTTTTATGAATGTAAAGGATGTTGGAGATGAAGCTGTTTGACACATACGAAATTGTTGACACTATGCAACCTTGTATGAAGCGACCTATTGTTGTACATGCAGTACAAATTAATGAAGAATTTAGAGTAAATAGTTTAGAAGGTGATTACGCACAAGGCAAAGCAGGTGATTACCTAATGCGTGGTATAAAAGGTGAGTTGTATATTTGTGACCGTGAAGTATTTGAATCAACCTATGATTTTGTATAAAAATGAAACCTGTATTAATTCAATCATTATTGCATCATAAACAAAAACGCAAAGCGTTAAATGAACATAATATAGACCATTCGCATGGTGGTCGAAAAGACCGTTCAGGCTTTATAGTACTATTATTAATAATAGTAAGTATGATTGTTGCTCTTGCCCTAAGTTAATCATGCCTGATAAATTAGTTGAATTAATTAAACGTGCAGGATTTAGTAATACTTACGAACAAGTTAGACTTGAACGTTTAATATGGCTAACTGCCCTAGAAATTAGTCCACTATTAACTGAAGAAGATTGGCTAAAAGTAAAAGAATTGTTGCAGGTACCTGATGATGTGCAGCAACGTAAAAACTTTAATTACCTGACCAAATTTAAACAAGAAGATCCTGAAGAATATATGAAGTAGTTGTAAAAATACAACTTGACAGTATATCCAATTTTCACTATAATTTCTCTATAGTCAGATATAGGAGATAGACATGCCACTCGTTCAATATATGGATCACACTCATCCTGATGCATTCGTTGATTTCGAAAAGCTTGAGCCAATGGTTAATACAGGTTATACCAAACCATGTCCTGTATGCGAATGTTACGGTGGTTGGAATCTTAAACTAAACGCTTATCCACTACACGATAAGCCCAATACTGCAGAAAATCGTCATCGTTATTCGCACTTTCGCAGTAACTGCTCACATTGTAACGGGTATGGTTATACGTTACCTACTGAAACTTGCAATGGTCATGAGTGGGAGCGCAAGCAAAACCTAGGTCGCTGCCTTAATTTATATGTGTGTAAAAAATGCAACAAGCACATGGAAGTTGATTCTAGTGATTAAATAGTACATGGAACATAATTTTTACAAACTTAAACAACGTTTACAAGAACAAGGATGGTATGTTGCATGGGCACATCCTTGTTGCCAAACTTGTGCATGGCAAGAAGTACCATATGAACATCCCGATGGTCCTAATGAAGGTAATAAATTAGATTGGAATAAATTACTATTCAATCATGAACAAGATTGCAACATGGAATGTGAATATGATGATGAAAAAGATGAGTACATCTTACCTGATGGCATGACAAAAGATGATTACTGTACATTTCCAACACACAAACCTGAACAAACAACAGGATCATTATTTTGTTTCAATGGTGATGAACAAGGCGTAAAAAATTTAATCGAAGTATTACCTATTATTGAGGAAAGTGGATGTACTTGGAGTTGGAACAAAACAGGTAATGCAAGAATTTACATAGGGTGGTAGTTGTATAATTACAACGTATTGACAATATATCTCAATTAATGTACAATAGTTTTTGTGGTGATTAATTCTTAACGGAGATTGAAATGAGTAAAGCCCTAGTAAACAAACTTGCTAAGATTCGTGCTGAAATTGCTCTATTGAAAGTTGCAGAAAAGAAAATTGAAACTGCGTTGATTACTGCTGCTAATTTTGATAGCATGACGTTTTTCGGTACTGCTACGGTTGCCACGGTAGTTCCCCAACACGAACGTGCTAGTGTTAAGTATGAAGCTATGGTGCGTGATGTACTTGGTGATGCCAAAGTAGAATCGCTTGCTGAAGCATATACCAAAATCAGCAAAGTTAGTGCTGCTGTGAAATTGTCAACCTTAGTAAAATAATTCTTGACTACAAATACATTTTTAGATATTCTAGGGGGTAATACCCCTACGGGTTGACAGGTCTTTTGAACCCTGTTATACTAGGTTCTGTAGTGATTGATAAGGAACTTGAGATGAAATTTGTTAAATGCTATGCTTGTGATGGTCGCCATGATATAAGCTTCATCAAAATTCTTGAAACCAAAGAAATTAAATATAGTGGTACCTCAGTTAAATTTAAATGCCCTGATGACAACAGTGAGCAAATAAACAACAGTTTTGTCTTTGAATTTAAAGAACCAAAAACTGCTTGACAATATATCCTAATTTTGCTATACTTGTTTCTGTTAGATAACTAGTGAGGAATATATGAACGATACTCAAATTCATGATGTAATTAACAGTGCTTTCCAAGCTGCTCGCACTGCCACTAAGGAATATCTTGCAACACATGGTGATGCGGATGCATGTGGGTTTGCATGGGTAAGCATTCGCCCTGCTACAAAAAAAGTAGCAAAAATTCTTAAGAATTATGGTGCTGACACATCATTTGAAGGTGGGTTGAAATTGTGGAACCCAAGTCATTCCCCTGTGCAATCAATTTCTGCAAAGGAAGAAGGTGCGTACGCATTCGTTAATGTGATGCGTGAAGCGTTCCCTGATGTTACGTTTACTGTTGGTAGTCGGATGGATTAAAGGAGATGACAATGTATACTGAATTAACTGTACAATATACTCGCCATGGTGGTGCTTATGATCGTGGTAACGCAGATGCATACTATGGTCGTGTATTTGATCCACATTATTATGTTGGTGCAACTTATAGCACTGAACGTGTAGTTGCGCTAGAAGGTACACCTGAGTATGATGCATACAAACTTGGTTTTGAGGAGTGCACAGATTTTAAAGATTGGGGTGGAGAGTAAATCAATGATAGAAAAGATAACATTAAATTATACTGACTTGCAAAAGTTGATGGATACTCTAAAAGAGTTTGAAGTTAACCATTTTAGTATCATCAAGACGGGTGGTAGTGGTATTGGGTATGAAGTAGACTTGGAATTTCATCAGGAATTTAAAGGTAGAATGGCAACAATTCGTATCCCAATTACAACAACTGATGAGTGGTAAAAAACTGCTTGACAGTATATCCACATTGTGGCATAATTATTTCTGTAGTGATTGATAACCAACTAGGAGATGCCAAATGGCTTACGTTTCCCAAGAAAAGAAGCAAAACCTCGCAGTTGCCATCAAACAAGTTCTTAAGAAATACGGTGTAAAAGCCACGTTAGGTGTGAATTATCACAGCACGTTAGTTTTAAACATCAAGTCTAGCAAGATTGACTTTCTAGGTAACTTTAATGAAACATGCAAGCAAAGTCTTAAAGCTGACCGTGATTACCTTGACGTAAACCCTTATTGGTTTCAAGACCACTTTAGCGGTGTTGCAAAAGAATTTCTTACTGAAGTAACACAAGCGATGTACGGTCCTGATTACTACGATGAAAGCGATGCCCAAATTGATTACTTTAATTGCTCGCACTATATTCGGGTAAATATCGGTAAGTGGAACAAACCCTATGTTCTAGAGCAGTAAATATTAATTTAAACCAACATGGGGCGTAATGCCCCTATAATTTTATGAGGATATTATGGAAGAAAATACAACATCAACTGCATTGCCACCTTTTGTTAGTAGATTTATTCGTGATGAAGAAGGCAAGTTAAATATTGATCCTGAGTGCAAAATTCTAGCTGAGAAACATTATTGGAAAGATAGACCTGCTTATAGTAAGGATGATCGTAGGGTGATGATTGGTCGCTATGATGAAAACGGCAATTTAATCCCATTTAAAAATACACGATAATCATGGCAGGATATAATTTAATCCAAGAAATACGTAGGCTTGAAGAAGATTGTGAGCGTCTTGGTCTAATGATGTGTCACGCAAAGCATTTTTATAATGAATTTGGTGATGTAGTTGCAGTAAAACCAAAAGATGATGAAGCATTACCTTTGTATTCACGTGATGCTGAAGTTTTTATTGGAACCATAAAAGATTTACAAATGTGGTTACGTGGTATAGAATGGGCACGTGGTTATGATGGTATGTTATTTGGCAAAAACCATGATAAAAACCGTACAGTTAAAGAAGAAAAGTATCGTGCAGGACAAACATTTAAACTATTAGTAGAAGGAAAAGAAAGTGATAAACCTTGAAGATTACATGAAAGCAATTAATTACAGAGTATCTGAGGGTACAGAATACCTTTGGAAATGCTTTGGTGACAATCCATTTACCTTATCATATTGGGATAATGATCATGATGGAGTAAGTGCTGATATTACTTTTGACACACAAACACAAGAGGTATATTACGCCACTGTACATGATTACGCAAAAAGACGGTCATATCGTTTGATCAATCCTGATTACGTTGAAGCATATCGTCAAGAATGTAAAGATAAAAATGTAGTTGAGAATAATGCTTATGATGAAGTTAACTATGTTACGTTAGAAACTGATGAGGACTTTATTGAAAAACTTAGTGCTATTGTAAATAAACAACCATACAACACCAAAGTGCAAGTACCACTTGAATTAGATAAAGAAGAAATGTATAATCTAATGAGTTTAGCCCATGAGCGTGACATAACGCTAAACCAACTAGTGGAAAGCATGTTATGGGAAGCTATCAACAAACACGAAACTAAGGTGTAATTATGCTTGAATCATGGATCTATAAGTTAAACGAGAGTAGTAGTCGTTTACATAAAGAATCAGTTATACAAGAAGTGTTAAATTTAGCCACACTTGGCGATGAAAATTGTAAGAACTTTCTTAAATTAGTGCATTTAGCTTATGATCCATTTACTACTTTTGGTGTAAAAGCTGTAGAACCAACTATTGGTATTGTCAATGCTGAAAACCCTTGGCAAGACTTTAGCTCATTGTTAGCAGAATTAGCTGTGCGTAGCTTAACAGGAAATGCAGCACATGATGCTATTGAAGCTATGAGCGTACGATTTAATAGCCCAACATGGAATGATTTTTGTGTCAATGTAATTGGCAAAGATTTACGTTGCGGTATATCTGATAAAACTATTAACAAAATTTGTAAAAATACTGAATACGAAATACCAATTTTTTCTTGCCAACTTGCCACTGATAGTGAAGGTCGCCCTGAAATGGTGGGTGTTAAACGTCTTGAACCTAAACTAGATGGTGTACGTGTACTAATGGTTGTTATACCACCCTCTGACTATGATGATAGAATCGTTGTAACATGCTACAGTCGTAATGGTAAAGTATTCAATAATTTTACGCACATCGAAGAAGAAGTAAAAAATAATTTTGTCCGTATGATTCGTCTAGCATCATCAAGTAATTTAAATACAGGATTTGTGCTTGATGGTGAAGTAATGGGCGAATCATTTCAGGATTTAATGCGACAAGCACGTAGAAAAGACAATGCTGATGCTAGCGATAGTGTATTCCACGTGTTTGATATTCTTCCGCTAGTTGATTTTAGGCGTGGATATTGGAACGCACAATTAAGCAAACGAATTAAAATCTTAGAAGATATGCGTCCTGCTTTGGAAAATATGCCACATGTCAAGTTATTGCCACATATTGTAGTTGATTTGGATATAGCTGAAGGTAAAGATCAATTACATCGTTACGCCAATGATTGCGTTGCACAAGGTTTTGAAGGTATCATGATTAAAAGTGTGGATGCCCCATACGAATGCAAACGTAATAAATTTTGGTTAAAATGGAAACCAACCATTTCAGTTGACTTGCAAATTGTTGGAGTAGAAGCAGGTACAGGAAGAAATAAAGGACGTTTAGGCGCATTAATATGCGAAGGTGAAGATCATGGAAAGCACATTATGGTTAACGTTGGTAGTGGGTTTAGTGATGGTGATCGTGATGATTATTGGGTAAATCGTAATGTAATCGTTGGTCGCACTGTAGAAATTCTTGCTGATGCTGTAACACAAAATCAAGACGGTACGCACTCATTAAGATTTCCAAGGTTTCTACGATTTAGAGATGACAAATGATTGTCAATGTTTTTAATATTGATGAACCATGGGTGTTTAATTGGTTTACTTCGCTATGCAAAGAACACGAATATAAGTTCATCGTAAAATTAACTATAAAAGATTCGTTATCGATTAAAGTAAGTGATCGTTTAAATGAGTTATCCAAAATTACTAATTATAACTTTTATTTGAGTGATGAAAGTGATATCATGGTAGACATACCTGACGAGGAAATTACGTACATTAAATTGAAATATACATAAAGGAAAAATATGGTTACGTTAGTTAAACATGAATGGCATAGTGTTGATAGTCAATTTGCCGTTGAGCTTGATATAGACTTGTTACAAGAAATTTATCCTGATAAAGATGAGGATGAGCTACAGTCTATTTTAGAAGCAATCGAAGATGGTACATACGATATTGATGAGCTTATCGAACATGCTTGGGATAATGATGTTGAAATTATGTGGGAACGTCAATATGATGATTGGTATAGTGACCGTAAAGGTGGGTATGAAGTTACCTATGAACTAGGTGATGAAAATAGTTGGCACAGTGAACCTGAACCACCCGCACCTACACATAAATGCACCAAATGTCGTTGGAAAGGTAGCAAATACGAAACCAAAACTGAATTTTATAATGAAGATGGATCCATTCACACTGAGGATGAACTAGAATTTCATCACACGGGTGATGTATGCCCAATGTGCGATAGTGCAGTAGAACTTACTCCTGAAGGTCTTGAGAAAGAAGCCAAAATGCAAAAAATTTACCAAGAACTTGATGAAATTGAAGTTGATGAGTCTGAAGATGAAGATATCACCAATTTAGAAAATGAATTAGATGAATTAAGAAACTCTACAGATGATGACGAACAATCAGAGTATCAACGTATTCATCCTGCGGGAGAATATATCATACGTATTTTTGCTCGCACTACAGAATTAGGTATTGGAACAATTACTAAAGAACAGTATGAACATTGGAGCAAAGATGAGCACACTTTTGATTTAGGTTCTGCTATCAATGAAGAGTATGACTTTGATGAAAATGAAACACCTGAAGCAGCACGTTTTACAAGTAGTGGATATTATGAATTTAATGACGTTGCAGACTTTTATGGTATGGAAGAAGATTCAACTGTTGAAATTATTAACAGTGATGGTGAAACAATTTTTGAAGGTGAATTTTCAGAAATTTTTGAAATTGGTCATGGTGATGAAGAATCCTACTATGAATGTAGCAACGAAGTAGATGAAATTTATCCACAAACTTACGGTAAAGGTTACTACCTTATGTACAAACAAGGTGGTAAAGGTGGCTCATACCAACATACATTGACTGTTACTGATAATTTAGACTTAGCTAAATTTAGAATTGACACAGTAGATTTAGATGGATCTACACACATTAAAACCATTTACTACGATAACGTTGCACTTGATGATGAAGGTATTGATGAAGAGTACAATAATTGGAGAGGACAGTGGGCTGATTATTCAGTACATGAAGTTAAGTAATATCTAAATTAGTTGTTGTATCAAGGGGGTTATTATATAATCCCCTTATTATTAGGAGGAATTATGGGATCGTTCAATCGTAAAATTGTTGAATCATTAGACGTTCTTAATAAAATATTGGTTGTTATCTTTATCACTATGGCAGGGATAACGTTCTTTGGTGAAGTATTTGATAATTTTATTCCTGCACTTATGTCTGCTTTAGGCATTCTTATTGTTGGTATTGTCACATGTGGTTATACTGCAATACTAATCAATGTCAATCAAAATATACAAGCTATGCGGGATAAAATTAATCCTGCTCCTATGGAGTAAATGATGAAAAATATTTTTGGTTATATCGTATGGTCAGCTAGTCAATGGCAAAAAGAAACTTGGTTAATTATTTTTTGCTTTGTGGTAGGTATTTCTAGCGCAATTGTACAACAACCTTATATATTTCTTGCATGTATGACTTTGGTTCCAATAATTGGTATAGGTACTATCATTAAGGAAAAAATAAGTAAAAGTTATCTTAAATTTAAACGTATTAAAGAAGCTAGCGAAGATTGTCCATTATGAGAGAAACACTTTATAAAAAAGTTGGACGTAGGTACTTTCCTGTTAGTGAAGATGACCCTAGTTTCTATAATGCCTTTATTAAAGGTTGTCATTTGGTTATCAGCGACCCTGGCCGCTCTATCCGCAAATACAACATAGACCCTGAATTTGCTCCATTAATTGCTGCAGCAACATTTGCACGTGAGGCAATAAGCAAATCACTACGTGACAGTTTAGAAGCACGTCCTTCTAAAATACCTTTAACAGAAGAACAACGTAATGCATGGGATAAACTGTCTAAAGCATTTGGTGAAGAATGTCATCCAATACAATATCCTAGTATATACGAAGCAGTTGAGTGTGGATTATCTGCACTTGTAAGTGAAGCTGCAGAAAAATTACAAAACCCCACCGTAAAAGCAGCATATGATAATTTTATGCTAGTCTACCAACTTACAAAATAATGTCATTTTTATACAAAATAACTACATGCTGTGCCATACTAATATTAGGTAGAAATGCTTTGCTCTTTTTAGACAAAACATTTGCAGATAAGGAAATCTTGCCATAGCAAGAAATACGCTATTATCACACAGATCATTCGGCATTATGCGCCGATGGTATAACTATGTACGGTAAATGCAGTAGAAAAAGCGATAAATAATATTCTATGCTCAGAGATTTTTTCACTTTTAGTCGTTGGACATTGTTTGTTGCATTAGCTATAAGTATTATAGCAGCATACTATAGTATCATTGGATTAACTGCAATATTTGCAGGTGCTTTTGTTTCTATTGTTGTTATGGGAACTGTGCTTGAAGTTGCCAAAGTTACTACTACCGTATGGTTGCACAAATATTGGTCACGATCAGGTTATACTATAAAGTTATACCTTACTTCAGCAGTCATTACCTTAGCGTTTTTGACTAGTATGGGTATTTTTGGTTTCTTATCAAAAGCACATATTGATCAAGGTGTGCCAACAAGTGATGTAGCATCACAAGTATCTTTATATGATGAAAAAATTAAAACTGAACGTGATAATATTGAAACTGCACGTAAAGCTTTACAACAAATGGATAGCCAAGTGGATCAATTGCTTTCACGTGGTACTACTGAACAAAATGCAGAAAGAGCTGTAGTAATTCGTAGACAACAATCTAAAGAACGCACTGCCCTACAAAATGATATAGCAAAATCACAAGAAACAATACGCAAACTTAACGAAGAACGTGCACCTATTGCTAGCCAACTACGTAAAGTAGAGGCTGAGGTTGGTCCAATTAAATACATTGCAGCACTTATCTATGGTGATAACCCCGATCAATCCTTACTAGAAAGAGCAGTACGTTGGGTAACTATTGTTATTGTTGCTGTATTTGACCCATTGGCGATTATTTCAATTCTTGCTGCTAATAATTCACTAGCATGGGAAAGAGAAGATCGTGTTAAAAAACGTAAAGAAGATGAACCAACCATTGAACAAGATGACGCACCAATAACTACAGACGATAAAATTGTAGACACTGAACCAAATAATTTACCCGAAGAACAACCTGAAACAAGGGTAGAGCAAGTTTACTTAACTAAAAAATGGGTTGATAAAGTTCCAAACATATCGTTTCCGCATCAAGTATACAGAGCACCTGAACCTACCGTATTTAAAAGACCTGTAGTTGAAGAACCTAAAATTATTAATCCTGATGAAGCGTTTGCAGGATTACCCAAAGCTACGATACCTGAAGTGCAACCAATTAAAGCTGAACCAACAATCGATGATATTAGCTTAACTGCTGATAGTACGATTAATGTAACTGAAGCTGATAAATTAAAATTTAAACCTGTACATTTAACAACTACAAATAATAGTGAAATTATTACAGAAAATGTAACTAAGCTTAAACCCTTGTTTAAGTCAACTGATGAGTATGTAAATTACGATGGTAAAAGTATGAGTATGTCAGCGTTAAAAGGAATCAGACCTGATTTGATACATCCTGCTGACCAACCATGGCCTAACCAAATTAATTTTGGTGCGACATTTCCTGAGCAAGCACTAAGTGGTGATACATACATTCGTATAGATAAATTGCCACACATCGTTTATAAATTTAATGGTAGTAAGTGGATTGTTGTCAATAAACAACAAAATACAACATACTTGTCACATGAAGGCTATATTGATTATTTAATTGAGTGTATTAAAAATGGCAGCATGGATATTGATACACTGACAGAAAGTGAACAAGAAGAAATTGAGCGCAAACTTTCTGCTTGACAAGTTATCTAAATTACTGTAATATCTAATCATTCAAAAAACTTTAGTGAGGAAACTATGAAAAAATCATTGTTGATGGTGGCTTTGTTATCAACTGTACTTGGTGGGTGTGGTACTGCCTCAAAATTATTAAGTGATGGTGGTATTTCAAGTGGTCAACAAACTGCGATCAGTGAGCAACGTGTTACACAAGACTTTAAGCGCAGAGGTGTTAAAGTTGAGTATAGTTTGTTCCTACGTGAACTTAAATCAATTGAAGTGACAGGATATGCTCCTGTGTGGGGTAATAGTCCTAGTGCCACTGAAAGTGCATACAAGGTTGCTGAACTAGATGCTAAGAAAAAATTAGTTGATTTTATTTGGAAAGAAACAGTAGCTAGTGAAACTAGCGTAAACATGATTAGCAAATCACTAGAACGTGCTCGTGACCAAAAGACTAATCGTATTGCAAGCAACTATGACAATCAAAATGTTTCAGTAAGTGACATTGACGTAGAAGGTAAACCTACCCAAGCTGCAGGTACTCCCCAAAATGTAAATGTTGCAACACGCAATGATGCAGTGGAAATTGCTACTACGATGAACAGTGTTATTCGCAGTAATAATAAAGGTATTCTTAGTGGGTTACGATTGGTTGATAATGCAGTAATTGATGGAGGTAGAGTAGTAACAGTTGTATATCGTTGGGATGCTAAGCATTCAGGTGATATTCAGGATGTTCGTCGCATGATGAGTCGCTAACATGAAAAAACTTCTTGCCGCCACCTTACTTGCAGTACCTTGCTCAGCCAAAGCACTTGATATAGATGTATGGACAATTATCAGTGTAACCAAATTTTTGGTTGAGCAGGTAGGAAAAGAACCACCTACCCAACGTGTTCGTGTACAAGTTGAAGCAGACACTGTACAAAGTGCTCAACAAGGAGCATGGCGTGAAGCATGTAATCAAACATGGGGCAGCACTGTTATTACTGACCGCAGTGCAGTAAATGGTCGATTACAAACTGACAGAGTGGCTAGTAGTTCAAGTTGCTTTGTAAAAAACTATAGTGTTATTAATTCTGATGTATTGACCAATGCTTATGGACAGAAAAAATATCGTGTTGAAATGGATGTAACCACTTCACCTAATAATATAGATGGTAGGTTATTAGGTAATTCAACTGATACAAAACAACTACAGGGTGATCAACATCAAGCTGCCATACAATCTTTAGTGCAAAGTAGACGTTCGCAGGATAATTTAATTCGTGCTTATTTAAATTATTATCCTGAAGGTGCGTGGGATGTTGAAGTAAAAAGTGTACAAAGTGGGGTACAAAATACACAAGCATTTTTACGTGTAGCATATGAATATAAATTAAGTTACAAATTTATGCATGGTTTATGGCAAGTACTTGACAAAATGAAAGTACCACCTAATAGTATCAATGTATTAGATAAACGTTGCTTTACTGAAGGTAGTCGATATGATGCAGCTTGTAATAGCTTTTACAGTAAAAACTCAGCAGGTGTGCGTAGCGTAAAACTTACTATGCGTCAATCAGGACATTTGTTTGGCGAAAGTGATACGTTAACATTGACCGAAGCAAATTATCAAAGTTTGTCTAACGAATTGACAAAATTAAGAGGTGCAGTTATTCAATTTAATTTTAAAGATGCAGGTGGTAATGTATTATTAAAAGCATGTGATCGAAATGTTAGTATGAATACCGTGATGTTACAAGGTAGTAATACAGGATTGATTCAGGGTGATAGGTATACACAAAATGTATTGCAACTAAATTTAAATGACATTGATTTAGACAATCTTAAAAATTATCAATCACTTGAAGCTAAAGTATCGAGCACCTGTTATTAGGGATAAGTAATTATATGGGCGAGGTTTATCATTTTCAAGAATGTAGTTTTTGTGGCAAACACAAAAACGTAGTTAAAAAACTAATAGTAGGTGAAAGCACTGCTATTTGTAGTGATTGTGTAGAATTATGTAATGACTTATTAAAGGATGATGAACCTGACACTGATGATGCTCCACGTAAAATAAGTTTCTATCCTGATGATATAAAAGCATTTTTAGACAATTACATTATTGGACAAGATCATGCTAAAACTATAATTAGTGTTGCAGTAGCAAATCATTACAAACGTATCACTGCTGATATTAAAGAATTAGAAATACAAAAAGCCAACGTGCTGTTGTTAGGACCAAGCGGTGGTGGTAAAACACTGTTGGCTAAAACAGTTGCAAAGTACTTAGATGTTCCTTTTATTATAGCAGATGCTACATCATTAACTGAAGCAGGTTATGTTGGTGACGATGTAGAAAGTATGATACAACGATTAATTGCTGCTGCTGATAATGATATTGATCGAGCAGAGCGTGGTATTGTTTTTATTGATGAAATAGACAAGATTGCTCGAAAAAGTGAAAGTGCAAGTATTACACGTGACGTAAGTGGTGAAGGTGTACAACAAGCATTATTAAAAATTGTTGAAGGTACTGTATGTCGTATACCACAAGCAGGTAAACGTAAACATCCAAATAATGAGATGTTAGAAATTGATACCAAAAATATATTGTTTATAGCAGGTGGAGCATTTGTTGGCTTAGCAGATATAATTTCAAGGCGATTACATGGAAATAGCATAGGTTTTGGAGCAGCAGTTAATTCTTCAAAGGCACAAGACAAAGTTCTAGCACAAGTTAATCCTGATGACTTAACTAAGTTTGGCATGATACCTGAGTTAATAGGTCGTTTTACAAGTCGTGTGGCTATATCAGACTTGACAAAAGATCAACTTGTTGCTATATTGACACAGGTTAAAAACAATTTTATAGAACAATATCGCTATTTGTTAAGTTTGGATGAAATTGAAATATCATTTACACCACAAGCTGTTGAACAAATTGCAGAAAACTGCTTAAATTTAAAAACAGGTGCAAGAGGTTTACAATCTGAGGTAGAGCGTGTGCTTATGAACGTCATGTTCAATTGTAAAAAATTAAAAGGAAAACACATAGAAATTGACAAAAAACATATTGATGACCCTAATTTGCTAAATATGTATTGGGAATCTTACCTAGGATCTACATTACGCAAAGGAAAAAAATGAAAGTAGTTATCAAGGATGGTCAATCATTTGAAAGTGGTATACGTAAGTTTAAAAAGAAAGTTCTTGAAAGTGGCATGTTAAATGAACTACGTGAACGTCAAGAATATACTAAACCAAGTATTGCAAGAAAAATTGCAAGAGGTAAGGCAGTAAGTCGTTGGAAAAAATATTTACGTAGTCAGGAATTACCAACTAAACTATTTTAAAATGAAAAAATCATTTATTGATTGGGTAGAAATAGAAGTCACACCTGAAGAAGAGGAAGCATGGCAAAATTTTCTTACCAAACAATATGAATTAAAACAAAGAGAAATTAATTTAGAAACTACAATTCCCAAGGAGATTAAAGATGGCATACAGTGAACAGGTAATAGATCATTATGAAAATCCAAGAAATGTGGGCAGTTTTGATAAGTCTGATAACGCCGTTGGCACTGGTATGGTTGGGGCACCTGCTTGCGGTGATGTAATGAAACTTCAAATTAAAGTAAAAGATGGAATCATTCAAGATGCAAAATTTAAGACGTATGGATGTGGCTCAGCGATTGCAAGTAGTTCGTTGGTTACGGAGTGGGTTAAAGGCAAAACTTTGGACGAAGCAACGTCTATCAAAAATACTCAAATCGCACAGGAACTTGCACTCCCACCCGTTAAGATCCACTGTTCAATACTTGCTGAGGACGCAATTAAAGCAGCAATAAACGATTATAAACAAAAACATAGTATTCAATGATTATATTGTTTGTAGTATTTTTTATTCTTGGTATGGTTTTTCTCATGAGTTCAAGGTGGAACGTTGACCAACAGGTTAAAATGAGTATGCCACCCCAAGATATAGAACAAATTAATCTTGAACTTGACAGACGTGAAGAAGTAGGTGTACTATTTCTTTTGATATCAGCATTTTTTCTTATTTTTTTAATTATTTAAAAGGAACCCCATGAGAATTGAAAATGAAATCTTACTTGATTTCAAGGATGTACTAATTCGTCCAAAGCGTAGTACACTATCAAGTCGTAAAGAAGTAGACTTAATTAAATGGTATAAATTTAAACATAGTGGGTATGAATATAAAGGTATACCTATTATGGCAGCTAATATGGATGGTGTTGGCACTTTAAAAATGGCAGAAACATTAAGTCAACATAGGTTATTCACCTGCCTTATTAAAACTTATAATAAAGACATTGATAATTTTTCTGTATTTAATGTAAACAAAGATTATTATGCTGTTAGTACAGGAACTAGTGAAGAAGATTTTCGTAACCTAAACACTATTGTCACAGGTATTGGAGCACAATTTATTTGTATTGATGTAGCCAATGGGTTTAGTGAACATTTTGGTGACTTTGTTGAAAGCGTAAGAAATCGTTGGCCTGATAAAACAATTATTGCAGGTAATGTAGTTACAGCAGATATGACACAGGAGTTAATATTACGTGGAGCAGATATTGTTAAAGTGGGGATTGGGCCTGGGAGTGTTTGCACTACTCGTGTACAAACAGGTGTGGGTTATCCTCAACTTAGTGCAATTATCGAATGTGCCGATGCTGCTCATGGTCTTGGTGGGCATATTATCGCTGATGGAGGGTGTACTTGTCCTGGGGATGTTGCTAAAGCTTTTGGTGCAGGAGCAGATTTTGTAATGCTAGGTGGCATGTTTGGTGGACACGATGAAGGTGGTGGAGAAGTTATTACAAAATATTATAATACTTCAGAAATTAATCCACTTACAGTTTGGAATAATGATAATACTCATAGCCATGACATGGAACCAATATTAGACATTAAAAAGTTTGTACAATTTTATGGCATGAGTAGCGATACTGCTATGAATAAAACACATGGTGGTGTAGCAGAATATCGTTCTAGTGAAGGACGTACAGTAGAAATACCCTATAAAGGACAAGTTAAAAATACTGTACTTGATATATTAGGTGGTTTACGCAGCACTTGTACTTACGTGGGTGCATCTACTTTAAAACAACTACCAAAATGTACAACATTTATTAGAGTAAACCGTCAAATTAATGATGTGTTTATCCAAAAATAGTAGAATATATTGCGAAATTTTGTAAAATATATATGAATGTAGATGCCAATGGTTGGGTCTACATTTCAAAATGTCATCTTGCTTAATAAAGGAGAAAAATATGACAAATCTTACACTTCGTTCATTTGATATTCCCACAATTACAAAGTTTGGTATAGGTTTCGAGCGTATGTTCGATGAACTATCACGCTTTAATGAAATATCGCAACAAACTAATTACCCACCATATAATGTCATTGAGATAAATGATGACAAGTATGTTATTGAACTTGCGGTAGCGGGATTTAAAGAAGGTGAAATTGAAATTACTTTAAACAATCGTAACTTAATTGTTAAGAGTAATCGCCAAACTGCAACGGTTGAAGGCGAAGAAACTAAGTATATTCATCATGGTATCAGTGCACGTGCTTTTATGCGTAGTTGGCCTATTGCTGAGTACGTAGAAGTAACTAGTGCAACTCAGGAAAATGGTATTTTATCCATTACTTTAGAGCGTAAAGTACCTGAGGAAAAGAAACCAAAAACCATTGCAATTACATATTATAAGTGATAAAATACTAAATAATAGAGTCAGCGTAGTGTTTTGCTGCGCTGAACTCTATGTTTTTTAGAGGAAATAAAATGTCAAAAACGGATGTAAAAACAAGAATTAAGCCTAATTTGAAGATACAAGAACCTAGTTTGTACAAAGTCATTTATATAAATGATGATGTAACTACTATTGAGTTTGTTATAGAATCACTTGTTGAATTTTTTAATTATACTGCTGAAACAGCGGTAGAGTTAACAAAGAACATCCATGATGAAGGCAGTGCTGTAGTTGCAACATTACCATATGAATTAGCTGAGCAAAAAGGTTTAGAAGTAACCTTGTCTGCAAGAGCTAATGGTTATCCTTTACAAATTAAAATAGAAGCTACAGACTAAGCTAAAGGTATTTTCTTAGGGTGGTAAGGATTGTGCATTTTAGGATTGTTACAATACCTACGTGAATTAAAGGTATGATCAATCATTCTTTTGTATGATCCAAATAACCATGTATCTATTTTGTGTTTAATGTCTTGTGATAAACACATAATCAATCCCATTTGATCAATAACTTGCACTGTAGGATCATTAAAAGTAATTTGTTTCGAGGGTAAACAGCTTGATACAACTACTATTCTTGTAGCGTCTTGATGGTCTTGCAAACTTTTTACAGTGCGTGACAAATAAGTAAAATCCTCATCAAAGTATTTCAATGCTGTATCAGCGTCATTATTGTCAGTATTATACCACCCATTTATACCAATAAATGCAACACCATTAAGTATTATAACGTGATTGTGTAAGTAAACTACATTAGGTATAGGTTTACATATAATACGTAATTTTTCAATAACAATATTTGAATTTTCTATATGGGTATTTTCTAAAGCACCATCAATATATAGTACACCACGATAGTATTGACTTAAGTTTTTTAAAACACTCTCGACTACTGTTAAATCTGTACTAATGTTACCTGCTACAACACAAAATAGTGATGTAGCTTTACCATCCCAATCAAACTCGTCATCTGCAGTTAAATTTAAATCACTTATTAAATCTACAGCGAAAGAAAAATCCATTTTTTAATTTTTTGGTGTTCTAGGTTTTCTTGGCTTAGTTGGTTTTGGTTCTGCAGGTGGTGGGGTTTCTGCCTTTTGTTTTTTGATTGGTGCTACGACAACGTTATCTTTTTTAGCTTTGCGTGGTGCTTTTGCTTCAGGTTTTGGTTGTTCAGCTTGTGGTGCTGCAACAGGTTCAGGCGCAACTACAGGTGCAGTACTCTCAACACGAACATGTGTTCCTGTATCAGTAGGTTCTTGTTTACCAACAAATAGTTCTCTGATAAATTTTCCAATTTTTTCAAACATTTTATATCTCCTAATTTAGTATTTAATCTTTCTAATTTCAACTTTAAATTTTGGTAAATAACGTAATGAAACGTTCTAAAATAAAAGAAATAATGGAATTACCACTTCCTACCATTACTGAGCAACGTAAGAAATCATATCGACCTACCCTAAGAAAAATTAGATCAACTTATAGATTGATTAATGAAGAAATTTTTCAAAATAAATTAACAATACCCGAAATACAATTGATACAACGATCAAGATATTGGGGTTTATGTATGGGTAAAGGTAGAGGTGGTAGTCCATTTCCTACAGGATCATATTGTGTTATAAAATTAAACAATAAATTTTATTCACAGCATTGGATGATTGCCACATTATCTCATGAAATGGTGCATCAATATCAATGGGATATTGATAGTGAGCAACGTAAAAAAAGGGGGAAACCACCTATTATGAGTCATGGACCGTCATTTCATGCTTGGAAAAAAAAGTTGGCTAAGTTTGGTATTACTTTAAAAACAACTTTTTCAAAAGAAAAATGGTTTACCTATCAAAAATTAGATAAGTGTTAGATTGTTTTTGCATACTGATACGTTATAATGCACCATGTCTGAAGATAAAAAACCCAATTCAATGAAGGGTAGAACAAGTTATGATTCTGAAATCGGAGGTTTACCTGCGATTTTTATAAACAGAAACATAACAGAATATCCTGTTGAAGTAAGTGCACCAAAGTTTGACCTTGTGCCTATAAAGCAACAAAAAGATATTATGCTTAATGTTGCAAGGTTGCATGCTCATCAAGAGTATGATAGGATTATGCAACTTGTAAATGTATTGCAGGATCAAGCAGCACAAATTAAACGTAGGTTAGATATTACAGATTGGGTTCACGCAGCAGAATACAAGTTTCAAATAGCTCACGGTCAAACATATTGGTTGTTATATGATCAACAGATACAGAAAACAAGGTTGTCGCTGCATGGTCCTAACGATTGGAGCACAGGTGTACCCGAACATTACGAGTACATAACTAAAGTTCAATGGTTAGGTGATTATACTTGGATTGAAGTAGAGGAAAATAAATGAGTCTTGTACCAATAGTTATAGAACAAACAAGTCGTGGTGAACGTAGCTACGATATTTACAGTAGATTACTACGTGATCGTGTAGTGATATTAAATGGTGAAGTAAATCAAATTACAGCCAATCTTATCGTAGCGCAATTACTCTTTTTAGAAAGTGAAGATACTGATAAAGATATTAGTTTTTACATCAACAGCCCAGGCGGTTCTGTCACCGATGGCATGAGTATTTATGATACTATGCAATTTATCAAACCTGATGTTTCTACCATTGTTATGGGTCAAGCTTGTAGTATGGGATCATTCTTAGCACAAGCAGGTGCTGTGGGTAAACGTTTTATACTACCCCATGCACGTCACATGATACATCAACCTAGCGGTGGAGCACGTGGTATGGCTAGTGACATGGAAATTTCACTAAAAGAAATTTTAAAAATGAAGCGTATGTTGACTGACCTTTACGTAAAACACAATACTGCAGGTAAAACCTTTCAAGATTTTCAACAGGATATGGACAGGGACAAGTATATGTCTGCTGAAGAATCAGTCGAATATGGTTTGGCAGATAAAGTTATTAGTAAAAGAGAAACTCATGTCTAAATTACTTACATCAACAGTGATTGTTGATGATATGGTCAAAGCAGTAAGCACTGCTTTTGATTATGAATTCACAGGTGTATCAACATTTACTGTGCCACAATTTGAATTACCTGACCAATATCAAATTGGTTTGATTGTTGGTCCGAGCGGTAGTGGCAAATCTAGTATATTGTCAACGATTGGCACTGTTGAAAAACCACAATGGGATGTAAATAAAGCAATTTGTAGCCATTTTAATCGTTTAGATGAGTTACATGCAGTTGGGTTAAACAGTATTCCAACATTGTGCAGACCATACCATGTTTGTTCTAATGGTGAACAACATCGTGCTGATATGGCTAGACAGTTAAAAAGTGGTGCTGTGATTGATGAATTTACAAGTGTGGTAGACCGTAATGTAGCTAAAAGTTTAAGTAATGCTATACATCGATATGTTAAGGCAGAAGGTTTACAGCGTGTAACATTTGCAACATGTCATTATGATATTGTTGAGTGGCTTCGTCCTGATTGGGTATTTGATACCGCAACGGGCGAACTCACAAGGGGGTTACTTCGGCAACGTCCAACAATCACTTTGGAAATCATACCTGCTGACAGAAAACTGTGGACAGCCTTTGCTCCGCATCACTATTTAAGTGGTAGTATGAACAAATCATCTAAATGTTGGGCAGCAGTATGGAATGATGTTATCATAGGGTTTGCTGCTGTATTGCCTCAACCAAGTGGTACGTTAAAAAACGCTTATCGTGGGCATCGTACAGTGGTACTACCTGATTTTCAAGGATTAGGAATTGGTGTAAGATTTAGTGATGCTGTTGCTAAAATGCACGTAGAACAAGGTAAACGTTATTTTAGCAAAACTGCTAATCCTAGGATGGGTGGCTATAGGGATAACTCTCCTCTATGGAAACCTACGAGTAAGAACAAGATGAAACGAAAAGATTATTTGCTAAGTGGTACACAACATGAAAACCAAATGCTTTCTGTAGAATCTTTACTTGCACATGCTAACAGAGAGTGTTGGTCACATGAATATATAGGAGAAAAATGATGAGTATGCAACTTGAAGATGTTCAAATAGAGCGACTTGAAAAATTACTTCAAAATGTCGTGGATGATATGTTCTATCCCAATGATTACGATGGATGGGAACGTGGCACAGATTATAGCGATACGCCTGGAATCAAGTGCATCTTTGAACAGTACGGTGATCTTGAAACTGAAGATGAAAATGGCGAGTATGTGTATGAGGAAGGTGGTAATAAAGATATGCGTTGTTATGCTATTTTTATACACAAAGATAGCAAAGAAGGTGAATTTCCTGAACATGACACTGCTTGGAATTTAATTATGCATCGTCCAAAGGAAGAAGTTTGTATTTTTGCTTGGTATGATGTTAAGGAAAGTTCATGGGAGTTTGTTAATACCTATGACTTAGATAGTGAAATGGGTGAAGAGGTTCTTATGGATGTAGTAGATTATATCTTGGAAGAATATTATCCTGAATATGATGAAGAAGAGGAAGAAGAAGCCGAACCTGTTGAAAAAAATGATCCAACTGCATGGCCTTTTGGCACTGTACCTAAAAAATAGTTGGTTATATTATGAGCACTAAAGTACAATCTACCATTGCAAAATTTATTAATTTATATGGTTTACCTCATGAAATTGGTGCTACAGGATGGATAGCCGAAATTAGTACATGGTATTATGGTGATACATTAGTAGGACAGTCTAACGAACAATCCAAAGGATGGATTAGTGTAAACAAAGAAAGTTCTAATTTAAACGAACATAGTTATTTAAATTATACTGATGCTGATTCTGTTTTGGCAATTGCTAGTGCGATTTGCCAAAATACCTCCGTTGATACTACATTACATTTTGAAATTCATGACAAAGAATTTTTAGTAGATTTGCATAATGAAGATGCTAATGGAAAAGGGTGGGAATGGGTAGATGGTGAAGATGAATTAGAAAGAAAAGTTAGAGAGCTTACTAATCATCCTACTGATCCTGAACATCCAAACTATGATGATTTTGATATTGATTGTGTAGATTTTGTTTGGGAACAATGCCAAGAAAATATCGTAGAAACGTTCTATGATTTCCCCTACCATGTATCTTTTATTAATTGGTCAAATGGTGCAGTAATTCAACTTGAAATTAAAAAAGATGTTATTAAAATTAAAAAAATAGAACATCCACCTGCCAAACATCAAGTTACAGTGTATTTGAAAGATGAGAATTATTATGATGAAATTAAAGCATGGTTAGGACAAAACAATATATCTTATGAATTAGTGTTCAAACCTGCACCATATTTTAGTGTATCCTTCTTATTCAATAGTGGTGAAGATGCCACACTTTTCAGCTTAAAATTCTCCTAACAAGCTTGACAAATTTATTTTTTCAGAGTAAAGTTGTTTTAACTTAATAGGAGGTTGTATGGGTTACAAGATCATTCCCTCAATTCCCGCCCGTTACACTAAATTGAAAGGTCTTGAAGGTCCTTTCATGTATGAATCAGGTAAAGTATTGTACTATGATGCTACGGTAGGTCAATACTATGACCGTGATAGTGACTTTTACCTTGAATACGAAGAAGCTGACTATCATATCAACTATGGTGCACGTAAAACTTTTGAAATATTAAAAACCATATGACTAAAACATTAATTGCAGGTATTGGTTTTATTTTTGGTAGTGTACTTGGTTCCATGTACGCTCAGCAAAAATTTATGTTACATTGCGACTTAAATAAAAACATTGTGATACGTAGTATGATCTATGATTGCAGTAAAAAACAATTAAAGAATGAAGTATAACCATGGATTTAAATTTAATGTCATATTGTAAAGTTTACAAAAATATTTTTGAAAAAGGGTTTTGTCAAACTGTAATTACACAATTAGAAAAAGAATATTGGCATACACATGCATTTTTTGGATATGACGTTGCCCACCGAGTTCAATATGATAACGAATTAAGTATTAGTTGGGCAAAATTTCCTGAAAAAATAATTTTACAGGAAAAATTATGGTATATAATTCAAAAGTACATCATTGACGATTTACAATCACCTGTATATACAGGATGGAATGGTTATACTGAAATACGATTTAATAAGTATAATGTAGGAACGGAAATGCATGAACATTGTGATCATATTCAATCTATGTTTGATGGTATAAGAAAAGGTATACCTACTTTATCTATCGTAGGACTGTTAAATGATGATTATGAAGGTGGTGAGTTTGTTATGTGGAATGATACACTGATTGACACACCATGTGGTTCAGTGTTAATTTTTCCTAGTAATTTTTTGTATCCTCACAAAGTTACTCCTGTAACCAAAGGAATAAGATATTCTTTTGTATCTTGGGTATGGTAAATTGAAATTTAAACGCTATAATTCGGAGCAAAATATGGGACTTGATCAATACGCTTACGTTACCGCACAAGCAGGTGACTATGATAGTTATTATGAAAATAATAATGTCTCTAAACCACGTGAATTAGCATATTGGCGTAAACACCCTAATTTACAAGGGTGGATGGAAAAGCTTTGGTTAAAAAAAGGTGGTACACCTGACACCAATTCTGATCGTTCATGGGGTTCAAGTTTCAATAATATTGAACTTGAATTGACATGGGATGATCTAAATCAACTTGAACAAGACATTAATAATGGTGTTGTAGCATCTTTAGATATTAAAGGATTTTTCTTTGGTACCCCAAAAGATGACTATTATCGTAACCAAGATTTGCAGTTTATTGCTGATGCCAAGGCTGAGCTTATAATAGGGTTAAAAGTTTTTTATAATTCAAGTTGGTAATTATATCGTAATTTTCTTGAAATCATTCTATAATATGATAATATAGTTTATGTTTTATAAGGATATAAAAATGGTTAACGGTGATAAAAAAATTGATAATAATACATTAGGAGCGGTTATTAGCTTAACCGAAGGTATTAAAGAGCGGTTTGAAAGACAAAATAGTGAGTTAAAAGCAAACTTAACATATGTCAACAATATGTTAACGTTGTTAAATAATATGGCTATAGAGAATGCCACTATAGATACAAAAAAACCATTGCAAGAACAAAGTGAATTATTTGCAAGTGATTTACTTACAGTAGATCAAGTAGGCAATGTAAAATTACCTACTACGGTTAACAATAGAAAAGTTAAAAAATTTGTAGCAAAGAAGGAAACAGTAAAATCTTATGTAGGTAAATATCTTATCAGTTGTAAAAAACCTAATGACGATACATCAATACCATGTAAAGATTTTAATCCAAGAACTTTACAGCGAGCAGTTTCTCATTATGCAATTAAAAATTGGCCTGAGCATAAGCATGGTGATAGAATTTCTTGTTTTAATGAACAAGACAATACGTTAGAAGTGATTCGATAAGGAATGCTTAAAGATTATATCATTCTAGATAATGCACTTGATGATCCTGATAAATTGATTGATTTAGCAAAAACTATATCATATCATTCGTCAGGTGATATGAAAATTAAAAATGTTAAATTATGTCCTCCTGATGAGGATAAGTCATTAGTTTGTGGTAATTGGAAAGGTTTTAGGTCAAACCCTTTATGGTCAATTAATCCTGAATATAGCAATGAAATTTTATTTCAAATATTTTCAAAGATACTACTACCTGAAATTACAGTAGAATGGAATGTTGATTCTCATTTACATTACTTCCCCAAAGGTTTAAAATATGGTGATTGGTGGTGGCATAAAGATGAAGTATTCATGGCAGGTGTACTTTATTTAAATAAAAATCCAAAAAAGTATAGTGGGACAATTGTAAAAATAAATGGTACTGATGTAGTGTTAGACAATGTTTTTAACCGTTTTGTTTTGTATAATTCATTGTTGGAGCATCGACCACAAAGCGGGTTTGGTACAAAAGATACAGATGCAAGATTGACGTTAACTGTTTTTGTAAATACACTTAAATTTGGTAGAATTAATTCTTAACATTTTATATACTAATAATGCTTCCTCCTTACTTAATTCTTGATGATGCTATTGATGACCCGTTCAAGGTTATTGATTATGCTAAAACAATAAACTATTTTTCAGGAGAAAAAAAGCCTTTAAAAGGTATCAGTTTATTTCCTAATGACATGGATAGAACTGAAGTTAAGGGGGGATGGATTGGGTTTAGATCATATCCAATTTATAAACATAACCCTGAACTAAATAGCGAAATTTTGTCAACTATATTAAACAAGATTTTACCACCCAAAATTTCCTATGAGTACAACATTAGTACTTATCTTCAGTATACTCCAATTGGAATTCACTATGATTATAATAAATTGTGGCATATAGATCCAACATGTTTGATGGCAGGTCTTTTATATTTAACGCCAAATCCACCAAGTAATAGTGGAACTATCATTAAACTTGATGATAAAGAAATTATTTTAGACAATGTTTTTAATAGATTTGTATTCTACAATTCATATTTGTTTCATAGACCACAAGCAGGTTTTGGTAATTCAATAAAAAATGCAAGACTTACATTTTTGGTTTTTTTACACCATATTAGTTTACGAAGATAATTAAATTATTACACAAAGGAATGATTATGGATTGGTTTCAGGAAAGTATTCTTCTTCTAGTAATATCAGTCATTGGGTTAGGTATTATCCACGGCATAGAAAAAATAGCTAGAATTCTCGATCATCATTTTCACAACAACCAAACAAAGTAGCTTGACATGCTTATCCTAATTTGCTATACTATGTCTATAGTGAAAAACAGGAGATAGAAATGAAGACTTCTTTGACTGACACGGTTTATACGGATCCTGGACACGGATGGGTTAAGGTTCCACTTGCACGTCTTAGTAAATTAGGAATTCTTGATAAAATTACCACTTACAGTTACATTCGTAACGATCATGCTTATCTTGAAGAAGATTTAGATTTTTCTACTTACATTTCTGCGCTTAAAGCAGTAGGAATTACTCCTAAATTTAAAGAAAAACATACCAATAAATATAGCAAAATCCGTAGCTATCGTCACTACACGCCTAGTCTTGCTACTGAATTAGTTCGTCTTACTCAAGGACTTTAACAATGAAAAACTTTCTATTTGGTTCCATTTTCGGAATAATCATTGCCACGGTTGGTTTTAGTGGTGTTGCAAGATTACTAGACAATAGTGTGGAAAAAGTAAAAGAAACAGTACAGGAACAAGCTAACAGATGAAAATTTTAAACTCTATATGGTTTACAAACAAAGATGCCTGTATTGGTGTGGTTAAAGTAGATGTACCATACGAAGGTATCAAATACTTTATTGGTTTGGGTTTTGGTGAAAACAAAACTGCTGATGAACAATATATCGCAGATTGGGGTTCATCATTTCCTATTGAAGTAGGTGAAAAATTATTTTCATAAGGTAATATATGAGCGTACATAGTATCAGTGCTGTATCACCCGTAGGTAGTAATGCACGTCAAGTTATGATGGAATTGTGGAGTATGAGCATGCTACCTCGTGTAAACGGACAAATACGTTATCATAGTCAAGACATTATGGTAAATAGTGTTGGTAGTTCGTCACTTAATCAAAGCTACCGTAATATTAATCAACCCATTCATGTTGAACCTGCTGCTAAATTACAACTAAGTCCTGCAGCACTAAGTTATTTACAGAATAATCGACCATAATAACCATACTGCTTGACATGGTTATCTAAATTTAGTATACTACTCCTAAAGTCAATAAGGAGATGTAAATGAATATGCCAATAGGTTTTGCAAATAATACCGCAACATGGTATGAAATGAGTCCTGCTGAACGTGCAGAATTATTTAATATTACTGAAACAGACTATACTAACTACTTGCATGATATGGAAGTACGTTATACAATTATTGATGCAGCACTTATACAATCCACTCAGGAGTTGGAAAATGCATAAAGTAATCAAAAAAGACAAGCTTCATAATCGTTCAATGAAGAATAAAGACCGTATTTCCTATCGTCTTGATTTTATTCATCAAGATGGTACACGGTTTGCTTTTAGTAACATTTCCACGATTGGTGATGTTCTTAACATTCAAAATGTTGACCATCGTGATACTATTATCAATGCTCTACAAGAAATTGCATTGTCTGACCCTAATGCGGTTGGTATTGTAACGGATGCACCACGTTGGGTAAGTCACAAAATCTACCCACACTCGTTGCATGTTCAGGTAAACTTACTTGATTTGGAAGAAGCATGAATGCCTTAGATCAGATGGTACAGGTTGCACTTGGTGAAGATTATAATATTTTAAAACAAATTGGATACATTGTGCCTGTACAAGAACATCATAAACAAAGTACAATAAGTGATTGTCAAACCAATTCTTTTGGTTGGATGGTGACTTTTTTGGAACAACAACATGAAAATAGCGTTAGTTAGCGATGCACATTTAGAATTTGGTGATTTATCTTTTGCCAATGATCAAAACGCAGATGTATTGATATTGGCAGGAGACATTCTTATTGCCAAAGATTTATACGATTATGGACGTAATGATGCTGTGCTTCCACTACAACAATGGTCTAATCGTTATCAACGTGTATTAGCATACCGTAAATTTTTAGAAGAATGTAGTGCTGCATTTAAACATGTGTTATGGGTAGCAGGTAATCATGAGTTTTATCATGGTAAATGGTTTGAAACACTTGACATATTAAAGAATGAAGCATCGTATTTTTCTAATGTTACTTTTATGGAAAATACAACGGTTGATATAGATGGGTATAAGTTTATTGGTGCATCAATGTGGACTGATGCCAATAAGCAAGACCCACTTACAAAATTGCATTTAGAATCTGTTTTGAACGATTACCGCATGATTAAAAATGAACATGAAGGGTATCGTAGGTTAAAAGTAGCTGATTCGTTATCTCGGCATTTAACAAGTATGAAGTATTTTAATAAGCAGTGGGACAAACTTAAACATGATAAAGTAGTCATGGTAACACATCATGCTCCTACTTTTCAGTCAATTAGTCCTGATTATATTGGTGAAACTTTAACAAATGGAGGATATGCTACTGACTTATCAAATTTAATATTAGACAATCCACAAATTAAATTGTGGGTGCATGGGCATGTTCATGCAAAAAATGATTACATGGTAGGCAATTGCCGTGTAGTTTCCAATCCACGTGGCTATATTGGGTATGAAATCCTTCCCGATCAATGGAAACTTGAATACTACGATGTATCCTAATTTATTGACAATTGAGCCGAAAGAAGTTATTATCTCTATACGTTGTTAAACAACGATTTTTTAAAAAGGAAATTTAAATATGAAAACTACTGTTAAAACTGCAAAACCAACTCTTTCTAAAACTGCTCGTCTTGGTGAGCAACTTCGTGCAGGTAAAACCTTTACCGCAGCACAAATCAAACAGCGTTTTGGATTAGCAAACCCACGTGCTAGCGTTAGTGACGTTCGTCGTGGTGGTCTCCAAGTCTATGCTATTCAGCGTAGCGGACGTGCAACGGTTTATTCTACCAAAGCACCTGTCTAATTAAAGGGGTGCAATGCCCCTAAAACTTTACTAATTATTAATATTTCATAGTTTGAACAGGTCTATTCAAAATCTGTTCTTTTCCATTTCTTTAAATAGTTTTAACGGATCTATTCAAAATCCGTTTCACACTACTATAAATACTACTATGGAAGAATTAAACATTACACAATTCTTGTACAATGTCATTACTTTGTTTTTGACTTTTTTAATGGGTAGTATATGGGGTATATCCATTGTTCGAAGAAAACTTAAAGAACAAACTAAGGTAGACCTTACAAAAAATGGTGATACTACTACGCAACACGTTTCCATGCCAGGTTGCATCCTACGTGTCGAACAAGTTGAAGGCGTAATGTTGTTTTATGATACAGCAGATAATCAATTTATGTGTCAAGGAACTACCCTTGAAGAGTCTGCTAAAAATTTTAGTATTGTCACAAAAAATCAGTTAGCAGGAATTTTTACCTTAAATAATGAACGCTTTGTATTTCATGATGCAGAATGTTTACCTGTGAGTGACTATAATGAAAGTAAAACTAAGTAAGTATTACAAAAACAAAGGTCGTAAAATAGAAGTAGAAATTCAAAATTTTGATATTTGGAATTTAGACGAAAGTTTGGCTTATATAATTTACCCTGCTCTGCTTAAATTAAAAGAAAGCAAACACGGTATTCCTGTAGAATTTGCGGTGGTAGGTGGCGAATCTTGGGACAATCAACAAAGTTTTGATTTCTATACTGAAACTGTAGATTCAGCATACGAAGAAAAAATCAAGCAATGGTATGAAATTCTTGATAAAATGATTTGGGCATTTGGGGAAATCATTCGTGATAACGAAGAAAATTTTCATTATGGCACGATACCAAACTTCAAATTTAAAAAAACAGGTCAAACTATGTTGAATCCTCTTACCAATAAAGTTGAAGAGTTAAGTGAGCTTGTAGACCCTGATCCTAACGGTCATTTCTTTGACATGGATGGTTATGTCCTATACCAAGACCGTATTCAAGAAGGGTTAGAACTATTTGGTAAATATTATCGATCATTGTGGGACTAGGATGAAAAAAAAGTTTATACAACTTTACGCTGATATTGCTAAACGAGTATCGGAATTAAGTTATGCTGTACGGTTGAAAGTTGGTGCGATTATTGTTAAAGATGATCGTATTATTAGTATTGGCTACAATGGTATGCCTAGTGGATGGGATAATGGATGTGAATACACTGAATTTATGCCTATCAATGATCCTACAGCAAAATTTCAAGACTATCCTTTGATATCTAATTTTTGGATTAACGGTCATAGTGTAGAAAGAAGATACAGACTAAAAACTAAACCTGAAGTATTGCATGCAGAGTCAAATGCTTTGGCAAAATTGGCTAAGTCTAATGAGTGTGGGGATGGAGCTGATTTGTTCATTACCCATAGTCCTTGTATTGATTGTGCAAAATTAATATATCAATCAGGTATTCGTCGTGTATGGTTTGGCATACACTATAGGTCAACTGATGGTATTGAATTTTTAAGAAAAAGTGGTATAGAAGTAAACCAACATGAGTGACCTTACGTGTAGTGTAACCATACCTTATGGGAAATTAGGCGACATTTTTGAATGGTGTCAAAATAATTGTGTTGGAGAATGGCATTTTGCTAATTTAGATGTAGGTGGGGAACAAGCAGGACATTATGTAGTAAGTTTTAGTAATGAAAATGATTGTACTTTTTTTGCAATGAAATGGATGTAGGGCAACGTTTTATCATTTTTGAAAATGCATCAACCGTGACAATTTACGAGCATTGTTGTTTTATAATAGATTTTACTTGGTGGGTGCAACATGATGCAGAAATAACAAGTTGGTTACTTAAGCATATTGGGGTAAATAACTTTAAATTAGATGGTGTTGTTCTACAGTTTTCCACAGCAGAATTGCAATCTTTTTTCCTATTAAAATGGGGCTAATATATGTCTATAACCGTTGACTCTTTTGATTGTAGAAGACCTATTGCTGATCTTGGTGTTAATCAAGAATGTATTAACTTTATTCCTGCATTTGAAAAAAAACATGACTGTAAAGTACACTATTATGTTTTGACTGTTGGTGAAAAAAATATTAGGCTAATTTCATATATTGAATTTTTTAATGAAGCTAGTTACAACTTATTTGCTTTAAAGTATTTGTAAAGATGCTGATTAAATTATTTGAAGAAACTGAAACTGAGCCTAAACCTATATGGTGGGTAAATTTTTTGTGTCAAAATGATGCCATATTTTTCCCACCATATCAATTAAATATTATGTTAGAACCTTATGGTGCACAGTTTATTACTGAAACTGATACGCCACCGTGGGGAGCACGTTATATCAAGTTTAATTCGCTTGACAATTACGTATTTTTTATGTTAAAATGGATGTAATGAAATGTACAAATATCAACTTTGGGTTAGGTTAAACGATTATCAAACTGCCAATACTATCATTTGGGCTAATAATGATTATGAAGCTAAGATGCTAGGTGAGGCACAATATGGAGTAGGTAATGTCCTCAATTACACAAGAATTGATGATTGAGTCTAAAGAAGTTAACAAAGAAGGTTGTTATGATTGGATAGAATGTTATGCATTATTACCTAAGATTACTGTAACAGGTAAATTTTTATGGTTGAAGAAATGTTATAAACGTAGAGTGCGTATTACTTGGAAACAACCTTGGGATGTTGATTACGTTATGGAGTATGCTACTGCCTTCGATTTATTGAAGTAACCATGAATGTTAAGCGATATATTGCTCATGTATGGGGATGGGATACTAATTGTAATGGGTGGTATCTAGCATATGTCAATAGTGGTAATTATGAAGAAGTCCTAGATTGGTTATACGCTAATGTAGAAGGATGTGAAAAACATTGTCGTTGGCGATTTTTTCATCAGCACACTGAGGTAAAATTTAGACATGAACGTGATTTTGTATGGTTTAATTTAGTGTGGCGATAATGGCATATTTTGTTAAAAAAAATCGTGAATTAATACAAGTTTTATATAACGTATGGGAAGATTCATACGAGTCAGGACAAACAAATATATCAAAATTGGGTATTGATTCAAGAATTCAGTATTGTGAGTGGTATTATGATAATTATGGTATCAACCTAGTTTATAATGGACATGACTTAAAAGGTATGATTTTTAAAAGTGCGGAACACTATACATGGTTTATGTTAAATTATTCTTAATATGCTATTAACTAGAACTGAATTTATAAAATAAGCTAATAAACATTGGCCTAATATAGGTGCGGATAATACTAGCCCATTATGGATACCTGAAGTAAGTTTAGGTGAACAATGTCAATATTTTTTGTTTATTCCTGTGATGCAACGTTGGAACAAAAGTGATTTTTGGGAATGGTCAGATAAATTATTGATTGGGAAAACACGATGTTTCATGCGTGGTAATGATGGTGAAATATGGGGATTTACCAATGAAGATGATATTAATATGTTTTTGTTGAGATGGTCATGAAAGATTGTATCCAAGATTTTATTGCAGCTTGGAAGCATTATGATGGGCTTTCTGCTCCAACTATTACAAGGTGGAGCAATAGGTTAGCTGAGGGTGGCTATTATAGTGTTCAATTGACAGGTCAAAGTCTTTTAGTTGATTTGCATGATGTACGTAAATGGTGTGAGGAGCAGTTTGGTACAAGACATTATATTTGGACAGGTAACGTATTTTGGTTCGAAAATGAACGTGATGCCCATTGGTTTGCATTAAGGTGGGGTGGTTGATGAGTAAGCGAGATTGGTGTAATATTCCCGTTAAAGTTCCATATCGCAGCTATGGTCAATGGCGTGATTTGCGTATATGGCTGATAGAAAATGTACACGATATGGACTATGATGCTGCAGGAGTAGATTTACAGGATGATAAGAGAATTTTTTACTTTGCCAAATCAAAGGATGCTATATGGTTCGCACTGAGGTGGTCATGATTGGTTTTTACTTAGAAAATATGCTAATAGATTGTCCCATATATTGGCAAAACTTTGTTAAGGCCAATCAAGATAATTCTGATCATGACATAGCATTAAGAATACTTAATAGAAAACTTAAGCCCTTTAAAGCAAGATATGTTCCCGCAAACTTTCGTGACCCCGATAAAGTGATATTTGAAGATGAGCATAGCTTAAATTGGTTTATATTGAGGTGGGCGTAAGGTGGGCGTAGTAAGACCACAAGATTTTGAACATCGTATAGAAATTGAACCTATATTGACTAAAAGTCATGAAGATGCTATACATGAATGGTGTAGGCGACATTTAGGTAGATACGGTGAAACTTGGTATACCTATTACAGCCAACAAAGTCATAAAATCATAGTATGTTTTCAGCATAGCCAAGATGCTGTTTGGTTTACTTTGAGATGGGCATAATGTATAATTTTAATAGTCCATTTAAAAAAGAATGGGAAGAACAACTAAAATGGTTGGATGAAACTATACAAAGAAATTATACCAATGATGGTAGACCATTCAATAAAAGTACGGTGGCTCAATTTTTAGAATGGCGCAGTATGGATAAAGAAACATGGAAGTTTAGAATACAAGGATTGCCTCCTACACTTATAGTTACTTTTAAAGAGCCTGAACATGAATTCTTATATAATTTAAGATGGAGATAAATTGGCTATTGATGTAGTCATTGAAGGTAAAGAATTATCACAATATATGGACATTGTGCGTGAACTACGTGCCTCAGGATTAAATCAAGGAGAACATTTTGATTTTAAATACATCCCATCAGTATATGATTACGAAAAATATAGAATTACTCCAAAAAAAGTTATCTTTACATTTTATGATGAACAATACTCTACATTATTTCGGTTAAAATATGAATCCTAAATATCCGTATATTGCATCTATTTGTCCTCCTGATGGTGGTAAACGTGGTTGGTATGATGTAATATCGTGGTGCCATGAAAAGATAGGTGCTTCACATTCTCAATATGTAGGCGAAGGTGTTTTTGCATTTGAAAATGAAAGTGATTATATGATGTTTATATTGAGGTGGTCATAGATTGAATGTGATATAACGATGAGAAGACTTAAAAAAGAAATTTGGCCCTATAAAATTACAGTGAACTATCCTGCTGATTCTCAAATTATTGATATTGAACTATGGTTAATTGAAAAGTTTGGTGAAAGAAGAAATAAGTGGAACATAGTTTATGGTTTTTATAAGTCTGATTTTTACTTTAAAGAAGAATCTATGCTAACCTTTTTTGCAATCCGATGGAACTAACATATAGTCAAATAGTATCTTATTTGAGGTGGTCATGACATATATACAGGATTCTGACCTATGGTATACACTACAGGTATATTTTAAAAATATTATCATGCCCGACTTGGCTAATGATGATAAAGTTTGGGCACATGAATTTAGACGATGGCTTAAAGAACAAGGTGCTGAAATTGAGCAATCACCATACCGATTAGTGCGTAATAGTTTAGGTATAGCACCCCACTATGATAAATTGTTCTTTGATGATGAACAAAGGTTAGCTTGGTTTGTATTGAGGTGGTCATAAAATTAAAAAATTAATTAAAATTAACGGTAAAAATTATAATGACTACATGCCATTTGGCTTAAACATTATAGAAAAACTTTGGTGGTGGTTGGTTCCAGGCGTCCTTGTCAAAGTAAAATGGCCGAAGGGTATGATCACCGTAGATCATAATGATCCAAGATGGGTTGATTATGGTGGTGCAGTATGGATAACCTATGAAAGCACTGACCCTAATGATCATTATCGCCCATGGATGGAAGCAAATATTGGTAAACAAAAGTGGGATTGGGATTGGGGATTTGTAGGCAATGATGTTTCAGATAACTGTTTAACCATTAAAGTTAGACAAAATAAGGCAGAGTATGCTACAATGATGATTATGATGTGGGGATAGTATGCGAATAAAACCTTTTCAATCACGATATGCAGTAACTTGGGAAGAATATCCTACAGGTATTTCCAACCCAAATGGTAAAGTGAAGATGGTAAATTGGTGTATCAAAAATTTAAAATTAGATTATATTACATTGGGGTTTTACGCACATGACCGAAATGGGTTTTACGAACATAACCCACCAAATACTGTAAATTCTTGGATGTTAATTAATTTATCAAACGATATTTTAATAACAACAGAAGACGATGTTCATTGAAAATTATTAGATCATGGATCATTAAAAGCAATTATACTTGATGATTACAGCAAAGCATGTGAACTAGCAAATTTTGTTGATCAAATTCATACATTTAATATAATTAAAAGATACTGACATGAGAACTGCACTTTTTCAGCGTGAATTCACCGTAAAGGAGGTAGGTCCTATTAGTGATTTTTTAAAACAATGTAGGAAAATCATGGGACAACCTTCACCTCAAACATGGGAGTTTCATGGAAATTATAGTAAAATTTATTTATACGTTTATGAAGATAAGTATGCCACATGGTTTAGTTTAAGGTATTAATATGGGTTATTGGATTTTTGAGCGTGAATCAAATAATTTTAAAGATATACTTAATGACACAAGTATAAAACCTTTAATTCGAACTAAGATATCTTGGAAGAATCATTTAATGATAATGTTAAACAATGACAATAATAAAGTTGAAAACGTTGAAAGTTATATTGCGTTAAAATTTGGTGATTCACTTAAAAAAGGTGAATTGGCTAAAAATTACACACCGATTGATGGCGTGGATTATATTTCGAAAGTTCCTCCACATCTAAAAAACCAACGAAGAAAATAGGACTGTACCACCAAATCAAAAAGTTGACCATTGCAAAATCTAAGCACAAATTTGTATAAGCATCAAGTGGTCTAAACATATAGTATTTATGTATTTTTTGTGTTATAAATAACCTTTGAAAACTTCTATAGGAGGAAATATATGTTTTCACAATCTATTACATACCCAACAGCTAGTGAAATTAATTCAGCAATGGCAGGTGTGTATAAAAACATGTCACTTGCTGTCGTTGTAAGTATGCTTGTTTCTTATTGGGTTGGAACTACCCCTGAATTATTACAGTTCTTTTTTACAGGTATTATGAAATGGGTGGTAATTTTTGCACCACTTGTTGCTGTATTTGCTGTGAGTTATGGATTATCACAAGTACAATCTAAAGAAGTTGCACTATTGATGCTATTAGGTTTTGCTGCATTAATGGGTTTAAGTTTTGCTACCATCTTTGCTGTATATCAAATGGGTAGTATTTTTACCGCATTTATGGGCGCAGCAGTATTATTTGGGACAATGAGTTTTTATGGTTACTTTACTAAAAACAATCTTGATAGTATTGGTAAGTTTCTGTTTGTTGGGCTTATTGCTATTGTTATCGCCTCTATTATTAATATCTTTATTGGTAGTAGTGTTGCTGCTATGGTTATTAGTGCACTTGCTATTGTTATTTTTCTTGGTTTAACTGCGTATGACACACAGAAAATTCGTGAAATGATCATGGAAGAAGGTGCAACTGCTAGAGTAGAATCATTAGGTGCGTTAACACTTTATCTAGATTTTATCAATATTTTCTTGAATTTATTACAGTTGTTTGGTTTGAAGAAAGACGATTAACAAAATCTAATAGCAGCATATGGTGCCTATTATGGTGCCAATGCTGCTTTATATATTTGTACTTTTCATACCAAAATTTTTCACTTTCAGGGTGACACCCAATAATACCTATGTTGTTTTGTATTATAGCCATAGGGTCATGATTGGCATAACGTGCTATTACTTTAAATTTACGCTCATTGCCTAGCAACGAACATCCATCATAAAAAAACATGTTTTCTTTATTATCTAACCATTTTACAGTAGCTACCGTAGCATATGAACGTCTTATATCTGTATCAGGTCTTTTAATATATTGTACTGCTTCAACATGTTTTAGGATATTAAAGTAATATGATGAAGCCCAATATGCACCCATACAAATACCCAAATAATATCCACCATTGAATACAAAGTCTTGGATTTTTTGTACAGTATCTTGTGTAAAGAATTTATAGAATTTATCGCTACTACCAATGCCACCTGGGAAGGCAATGACATCGGTTTTACTAAGAACTTTGTCAATATTGTCTTGTTCAGACCAAATTGTAATTTTATAGGATTGCTGCAAGGCATTTATCATACCATTGCAGCACCAAATAGAGCATTCAGGATCGTGTTGAAATAATGCTAAATATTTTTTCACATTGGGTCAGCATCGGGAAAAGTATGATTTTCTGATGAAGATTGAACGTGCATATCTACAAAATCATATTGTGAAAGTGTATAGATTAAACTTTTTACAGTTTCTAGTGTTTCAAGTTGATCTACTGACTCACTATTAAGTTCTACTTTAATATCTAAACCGTTGATTGTCATTTCTAATTTCATGTTTTTTCCTTTTATATATTTATTTTAGTGTAACGAAATTATCTCTGAAAATATTCCAAGCTTCTTCCCAACTCCATTTCAAACTATTCATTTCAACATCAAATCTGTTTAATGTTAAACATTCTGTTATTGCTTGTTTAAGGTTTTCTCTTAAAAATCCTGTTTTACCATGATCCACAACGTCTAATGGTCCTTGGCATGGGTAAGCTGCTACAGGAGTACCACATGCCATTGCTTCAATCATTACGATGCCAAATGTTTCCCAACGACTTGGAAATACAAAAACATCAGCATTTGCATAATATGATGCTAAATCTGTTCCTGTTTTAAATCCTACAAATTCTACATCAGGGAATTTTTTTTGTAATTCTTCTCGATATGGACCATCTCCAACCAAGATTTTGTGTGCATGAAAATAATCCAATGAGCAAAAATCATCTAAATTTTTTTCTTTGCTTATACGACTGACACATACTAAGTTTAGTTTTTCGTTTGTTTTATTTCTTAAACTAGACTTAAATATAGAACGATTAACGCCACGAGTCCAAGATATTATGTTACCTTTAAGTCCTTTTTCTTTAAGTTGATTTACCATACTATCAGTTGTAGTTAATACTTTTCCTGTGTGTTTGTGGAACCATTTTATATATTTCCAAGTAATTGATTCAGGTAGTCCCAATAAAGTTTTAAGTCCTTCAGGGAACTTAGTATGATAAGCAGTATTGTAGCGAATATTATGTTTTGTAAGATATGCTCTAGCCCACAGACCCACAGGACCCTCCGTTGCGATATGGATATGATTCGGATTGATCTCCTCAATCTTCTCGCCCATCGACCTTGGATAGGCAATCTTGACTTCGTTATAGATAGGGCAATCAAAGTGGCGGAACTCATCGGGAGTAATATAAACAAAGTTATAACCATCCCGAACCGCAAACGTTTCAATATTTTTGTATGTTGTAACAACACCATTTATTTGATCTTTCAAGTTATCTGTAATTATAAGTATTTTCTTCAATTTTAAATCTCCAAAATTAAGCCAAAGATCCTAGGGATCTATACTATCTAAGACATCGCTATCATTTA
>Ga0214923_10000725_pt1 | contig 49085 bp, 51 predicted proteins | sample LL1510_MetaG_FD_177993 | JGI IMG/M metagenome (GOLD analysis project Ga0214923, IMG submission 177993) | Freshwater microbial communities from Lake Lanier, Atlanta, Georgia, United States - LL-1510 | ecosystem: Environmental > Aquatic > Freshwater > Lake | place: USA: Georgia | collected...
AAGAAGTTCAATGTCATTATTGAACAGACTTACTTTCGTAGGTTTACGTCCAAAACTCAATAACGTTTCGGCGACCATAGCGAGAGGGAAACACCCGGTCCCATTCCGAACCCGGAAGTTAAGCCTCTCAGCGTCGATGGTACTGCAAGGGGGACCTTGTGGGAGAGTAGAACGTCGCCGGACTTCTTTCAAAAAAAGGGGCGCTTATCACTAAGCGCCCCTTTTTTATTTAGCTTCAATATATTTTTACGTGAATCTATATTCACTGCAAATAATATTCACTTCAATATTGTTAATGAGGAGAGACTCAGATGCGAGAAGATGGTCGCGAACGCTCCGCTCGTGGTGGTCGTGCTGATCGCAAAGGTGCACCTCGCCAGGTCTCAAAGGGTCGTGAAAGCAGTGATCCACGCGGGTTTCGTGCAGCTCCAGAAGATCGCCGCGAAAAACGAGTGCGTCCGCGAATTTTTGAACCAGATATTCCTGATGACGTTACTGGTGAAGAGCTAGAGAAAAGTGTTCGCGCAGAGTTGCTCTCACTTTCAGCTGAGAATGCAAAAGTTGTTGCACGACATTTGGTGTGTGTAAATCTTTATATGGAGATCGATCCTGAACTATCGCATAAGCATGCCATCGCAGCAGCATTTCATGCAGGTCGCCTTGCAGTAGTTCGCGAAACTGCAGGCTATGCTGCTTATCGCGCAGGGCATTTTGAGATTGCTCTGAAAGAGTTGCGCGCTGCGCACCGAATTTCTGGTGATGTATCAATGTGGCCTGTTTTGGCAGATTGCGAACGAGGTTTAGGAAACCCGCTCAAAGCCTTGAATTTAGCTGGTTCTGCAGAGGTAAAGCGACTTGCCAAAGCGGAAGAGATCGAGATGCGTATCGTTGCAGCTGGAGCTCGTCGCGATCTCGGAGAATTGGATGCAGCAGTGGTGACGCTGCAATGTAAAGAGTTGAAAGATGAGAAAGAGGATTGGGCAATTCGATTGCGCTATGCCTATGCAGATGCGTTAGCGGCTGCAGGACGAAGCAATGAAGCTCGTGAGTGGTTTAGCAAGTGCGCCGCACTTGATCTTGATGGTGTCACTGATGCGCAGGAGCGTTCACAGAGTTAGTTATCCACATTCGTTGCTTCTTAGTCAGTTTCCTGTCATACCTTCCAAAGAAGATTCATCTCAGAAATTGCGATTGACGCGATTTATGAGCAGAGAAGGTGGTCATGGCACGAAAGAAAGTCGATTCAGTAAATACTCCAGAAGATGAAGAAATTGATTACTCCCTCAATGATGTGCTGTTGCGAGGTCGAGTTTCGCAAGCAGCGACAACGAAAGAGCTTCCGAGCGGCGATAAGGTTGTCGAATTTCGATTAATTGTGACGCGAGATGTACGAGAAGGTGTCGATACCTTGGATATTGCAGCATGGAGCGCCAAAGTTCGAAAAGTCGCGCTCTCACTTTGCGAAGATGAATGGGTTGAAATTTCTGGTTCGGTGCACCGCCGTTTCTGGCAGGCTCCCAGCGGAGTTGCAAGTCGCTGGCAGATTGAGGCCGATGAGATCCTGCGCCTCTAAATGCCAACCTCGCTACTCTTAGGCCATGGCAAAGCAACCAGTATCGGATCTCTTTTCAACATTGAAAAGTTATGCTCAAAAGCTCTCCGATGGTGAGCGCACCCCTGCCGAGATTGCAGCAGCGCTCAACGATTGGGCACACGAAAGTGGACAAACACTCAAAGCAAAAATCACCGAAGAAGTTGAGAGCGCAGTTCGGAAGATGGGTTTTGTAAAGCGCGAGGAATTTGATGCGCTTGCCAAAGAAGTGGCTGCGCTCAAATCAGCGAGAAAAAGCAGCCCAAAGAAGCGCACTGCCGCTACAGTTAAGAAGGCGCCAGCGAAAGCGAAGCCACGCAAGAAGGCAACTGCATCAAAGGCCAAAAACGCACGAGGAGCGAAGCGATGACAGATGAAGTTCGTGACATTGCAGCAGAGGTAAGAGCTGAACTCGAAGAAATTGATTCCATGGAATTAACCGATCGTCCGGCACGATTTGAAGAGCTGCACAATAAACTCCAAGAAGCGCTCTCATCGATCGATAACCTCTAATCAGAGATTTCTACTTCACTCAACATTTATGAAGACTCGACTCGATGCAGAACTAGTTCGTCGCCAACTTGCACGTTCGCGCGAACATGCAGCCGATCTCATCGAGTCACGTTCTGTTCTAGTGTCTGGAATTCCAGCCACGAAGCCAGCAACCCAAGTTGATGCTGAAACTTCTATTACTCTGCACGGAGAGCGTGATGACTTCGTGTCCCGTGGAGGCCATAAATTGGCAGGAGCGCTCGATGCATTTTCTGGGGTAGTCGTTGCTGGAAAGAAATGTCTTGATGCAGGCGCCTCAACGGGGGGATTTACCGATGTTCTTTTGCGGCGTGATGCCGCACTCGTTGTCGCAGTAGATGTCGGATACGGCCAACTCGCATGGGAACTTCGCCAAGATCCGCGCGTAAAAGTTTTGGATCGCACCAATATTCGCCATCTCACTGGAGAGCAAGTTGGCGAAGAGATTGATCTTGTCGTCGCTGATCTTTCATTTATTTCGCTTTCGCTCGTACTTCCAGCGCTTGCAGCGGTGTCAAAATCTGATGCAGATTTTCTCTTAATGGTAAAACCGCAATTTGAAGTTGGGCGAGAGAGATTAGGTGCAGGTGGCGTGGTGCGTGATCCAGGCCTTCGGCGCACTGCAGTTCTCGATGTTGCAGAGTCCGCATACGACGTAGGTCTTGGCACTATGGGAATTGCAGCAAGTCCATTGCCAGGACCTGCCGGAAATGTGGAGTATTTCTTATGGTTAAGGCGAGGCGCCCCCGAAATTGATGTTGCAGCGCTCGATCGCGCGATTGAGGCAGGTCCAGTCTGATGAGCACCCGCAATATTGCACTAGTTATCAGCCCTTCGCGCGATGAGGCAAAGCGCGCCGCTCACGAATTAGCGGAACTTCTTGGCACACAAGGATTTCAACTCTTTACTACATCGGATGTCTCCATCACTGGTGTTGCCAATGTAAAAGTTGATTCACTCCCAGATATTGAAGCTGCAGTTGCGCTCGGTGGCGATGGAACTATCTTGCGAGCCGCAGAAATCACCTTATCCCGCGATATTCCATTACTTGGAATCAACTTAGGACATGTTGGATTTATGGCGGAGGTGCAGCGTCCCACTATCGCCGCAATTGGCGATTGCATTATCGGCCGAAAGTACGTCACCGAATCACGGATGATTCTTAAGTATGCAGTATTACGTAATGGAAAAGAGATCGATAGCGGATGGGCGCTTAACGAAGTTACCGTGGAACGCGAACGTAACACCATGGTCGAACTTTTCGTAGAGATTGATTCACGCCCACTTTCTCACTGGGGTTGTGATGGACTCATCTGTTCCACTCCAACAGGTTCGACTGCATATGCATTTAGCGCAGGTGGTCCAGTTTTATGGCCTGAAGTCGATGCGCTGGTCCTTCTGCCAATTTCTGCACACGCGCTCTTTTCGCGTCCCATGGTTGTCTCGCCTAAATCTGAAATCCTGGTCACCATCGAATCTGCCGAAGGTCTGCTCTCTGCAGATGCGCTTCGCAAATTGCCACTTCGCGAGGGAGATCAAGTTCTCATCACACGGGATTCACGCACTATCAAGTTGTCTCACGTATCAAAGACTCTCTTCACTGATCGATTAGTTGCAAAATTTAAGCTTCCCGTTGAGGGCTGGCGCAGTGAGTGAGCGTTCATATCTAGAAGAAATATCTATCCGTAATCTCGGCGCTATCGAACAATCTTCTTTAACGTTTGGTCGAGGTCTTAATGTCCTCACTGGCGAAACAGGCGCAGGAAAGACCATGATTTTGACTGCGCTGAATTTGATTTTAGGTGGGAAAGCAGATTCTGCTCTGGTGCGCCACGGGGCTGATCGCATGATAGCAACGGCGCAATTCTCATTACCGCGTGAGCACATGCAAGAGTTTGAAGAAGTTGGCGCTGAGATTGATGAAGGATCACTGATCATCACCCGCACAGTAAAAGCTGATGGAAAATCAAAAGCGCAGTGTGGTGGAACTGCAATACCAATTGGAACTTTGGCACAGTTGTCTTCACCGCTTATTGAGATTCATGGACAAGCCGCTAATACTCAGATTGTGAAAAGTTCTCGCCAAAGAGAGTTACTCGATCGATTTGGTGGCGCTGAGATCGCGCAGTTACTCGAAAAGTACCAAGAAGCTTTGTCTCAATATGCAACGATGAAAGAGCGTATTACTGCCTTGAAAACATCGAGTAGCAAACGTGAAGCTGAAGTTGCAGAGCTTGAAGAATTCTTTGCTGCATGGCAAAAGCTCAAACCTGTGCGAGGAGAGTTTTCCGCAAACCTTGATGAAATCAATCGACTTTCTAGCGTTGAAGAGTTGCGGATAGCAAGCGATGGCGCCCTTGCTGCACTGAATGATGAGGATGCAGGCACGTTAACTTCATTGGGTTCCGCTCGAAGGATGCTCGATGGTGCCCGAGCAAAGGATTCGAAGTTAAACGAGATCGCCGAGCAAGTAATTGAAGCGCTCTATCTAATAGACGAGGCGAGTCGAGATTTATCTACATATTCAGCAGGGTTAGAAGCAGATCCGGCAAAGCTGAATCAACTGCAGGAACGTCGCGCTGAATTGAGTGCATTTATCAAGCGATATGGCGGAAGCGGGGATCCTGATGAAGAGATGGTCTTACTTGCGGCACGTGCAAAGGGCGCCAAAGATGCAATCGCTGATTTGCGAGGCGGAGATGAAAGAACTGCAGAACTTGAAGCTGAATTAAAGGCGATCAAAGAAGATTTACTAACAGTTGCGAAATCTCTCACTGATGCCCGTCTGCGTGCTGCAGGTTTGCTGGAGAAAGAAGTCACCCAAGAAATTCACGCTCTATCTATGCCTCATACAACTTTTTATGTTGATGTACAGACCCCCGATTATGCCGGCGCACTGAAAGAGAGTGATTTTTCCAGTACTGGGTGCGATGAGATCACTATGCATATTCAAGGGCAGAAAGATGGACCCAAGATTGCGCTAGGTAAGGGTGCAAGTGGTGGCGAAATGTCTCGAATCATGTTGGCGCTTGAAGTAGTGATTGCAAAAACTCATCCAGTTGGCACTTATATTTTTGATGAAGTTGATGCAGGTGTTGGAGGGAAAGCGGCTATTGAAGTTGGCAAACGACTTCATAAACTCGCAGAAAATGCGCAAGTAATTATTGTTACTCATCTGCCACAAGTTGCTGCCTGGGCAGGAACTCATTTCATGGTGAAGAAGAGCAGCGATGGTTCGATTGTTGCCTCAGGAGTTACTTTGCTTGATGAAAAGGCGCGCGTTGAAGAGATCGCTCGAATGCTCGCAGGCCTTGAGGAATCTGAAAGTGCACGCGAACACGCGGCTGAATTACTAGCGCTTCGCTCGTAGCGACAATTGCGTGTTAGGATGGTCTTCCATGAGCCAAGGCCATGTGACCAAACATATTTTCGTAACTGGCGGAGTCGCCTCAAGTCTCGGTAAAGGGCTCACCGCATCATCACTCGGCCGATTATTGGTAGCCCGTGGCATTCGAGTCACGATGCAAAAACTCGATCCCTATCTCAATGTAGATCCTGGAACGATGAACCCTTTTCAGCACGGAGAGGTTTTCGTTACTGATGATGGTGCTGAAACCGATTTAGATATTGGGCACTACGAACGATTCTTAGATCGCAACCTTTCTGGTTCAGCAAATGTCACCACGGGACAGGTTTATTCGAGGGTAATCAAGCGCGAACGCCATGGGGAGTATTTAGGGGAGACTGTTCAAGTCATTCCGCATATCACTAATGAAATTAAAGAGCGCATGCTCGCAAATGACGGAGCAGATGTTGATGTTGTCATCACTGAAATCGGTGGAACTGTCGGTGATATTGAATCTCAGCCATTCCTTGAGGCTGCTCGCCAATTACGCCAAGAAGTAGGTCGCGACAATGTTTTTTATCTCCATATTTCTTTGGTCCCATACATTGGACCATCCGGAGAATTGAAGACCAAACCAACCCAACATAGCGTTGCAGCGCTACGCAGTATTGGTATTGCACCGGATGCAGTAGTTCTGCGCTGTGATCGTCCGATTCCAGAGGGAATCAAGAAGAAGATTTCGCTCATGTGTGACGTAGATGTTGAAGCAGTAGTTGCTGCAGTCGATGCACCATCCATTTATGACATTCCCAAAGTCCTATTCGCTGAAGGACTTGATTCCTATATTGTCAAACGCCTTGCATTGTCGGGCCATGAAGTTCAATGGGGCGAATGGGATGACTTGCTGAAGCGAGTGCATGAACCAAAACATGTTGTCAAGGTAGCTCTTGTAGGAAAATATATAGATTTACCCGATGCATATCTGTCGGTTTCAGAAGCGCTACGAGCTGGTGGTTTTGCAAACGAAGCGAAGGTAGAAATTGTTTGGGTAGCAAGTGATGAGTGTGCCACTGAATCAGGTGCAGCGAAGGCTCTTTCAAATATCGATGCGATCTGTGTACCCGGGGGGTTCGGGGTTCGAGGAATCGAAGGCAAATTAGGAGCACTTAAATTTGCCCGCGAAAATAAGATTCCAACTTTAGGTCTTTGTTTAGGTTTACAGTGCATGGTGATTGAAGCTGCTCGAAACCTTGCCGGAATAAAGGATGCAAACTCTGCGGAATTCTCTCCGGAATCTGGAACGCATGTCATTTCAACAATGGCGGATCAAAAAGATATTGTGGCGGGGACAGCCGATATGGGCGGCACCATGCGTCTTGGGCTATACCAAGCTTCGCTGCAAGCAGGATCCATAGTTGCAGAGGTCTATCAGAGCACCGAGATTTCTGAGCGTCATCGCCATAGGTATGAAGTGAATAACGAATTTAGAGATCAAATAGCACAGGCAGGTTTGGTTTTTTCAGGTGTCTTTAAAGAGCGTGATTTGATTGAATTCGTAGAACTCCCGCGCGAAATACATCCATATTATGTTGGAACTCAAGCTCACCCTGAATTGCGTTCACGCCCAACTAAACCACATCCGCTCTTTGTCGGTTTAGTTAAGGCCGCCATTTCAGCTAAAAAATAGAACCATGAATTTCGAGAGCGCTCTAGCTGCATATCTCGATCACCTGCGAATTGAAAGAGGGTTATCGAACAATTCGATTGCAGCTTATCGCCGCGATCTAACGAAGTTTGGCGATTTCCTTACTGGCACTGCGTCATCATTCGATGCCATTTCGGAGCAAAAAATTGTCGATTATGAGGTGGCACTTAAAAGCCACGACTTGTCGCTTTCGAGTATTAACCGCGCATTATCTGCGTTGAAAGGTTTTTATCAATACTGCGAAAGGGAATACCACATTGATAATCCATCCAGAGAAAGCAGTTCTCATCGGTTAGCGAGAAAATTACCCAAAGCTCTAACGGTTGATGAAGTATCCCGACTGATTGCTAGCGGCTATCAAGAAGGCGATATTTCTTCTTATCGAAACTGTGCCCTTCTTGAATTGCTTTATTCAACCGGAGCGCGTGTGAGTGAATTGATTGATTTGAGCGTTTCAGATGTTGCCAAAACAATGACTTCCGATGGGGAAGTCCCAGTCATTCGAGTTCGAGGCAAAGGTTCTAAGGAACGACTCGTTCCTTTGGGAAGTTTTGCTCTTAAGGCTATTGAGGATTATCTGACTCGCACTCGACCTACCTACGCATCAAAGAATTCACAGAGCGAGAATGCGCTCTTTCTTAATCAGCGAGGAAAGCGGCTTTCAAGGCAGAGCGCTTGGCAAATAGTTCTCGAAGCAGCGGCGAAATCGAATCTAACCGGAAAGGTTTCCCCTCACGTTTTGCGCCATTCATTTGCTACGCATCTTTTAGATGGTGGGGCTGATATTCGAGTCGTGCAAGAGTTGCTCGGGCATTCTTCCGTTACTACAACGCAGATCTACACCTTAGTTACGATCGATAAGGTGCGAGAGGCGTATAGCACCGCTCATCCAAGAGCACGTTAGATCTAAATGCCACGCAATCTACGCGCCAAAATACTTTGATCACCTTTGGCTTCTAGGTCAGCGATGATGACGGCAATTGATTCGCGAACAATGCGTCCACGATCTACTGCTAAACCTAAATCACCGCGCAACATGAGACGAGCTTGGTCGAGATCGAAGAGTTCATCTGTAGATAAATAGACGGTGATTTTCTCTTCATGCGATTCGCGACCTGAAGGTGTTTTTTCGGCAGCGGTAACGCGGCGACGCGAAATGGTGCGAACACCTTTCTTTGCTTTCGGCGTTACAGTGGAAGTTGCCGGTGCAGCGGGTGCAGTTGTTGGTTCGGTAACTTGTCGAACTGCACTGAGTGCAGGTGTATTTGCGCGAAAGAGTTCATCTGCTCCTGGCAAGCTAGCTCTACGTGTCATTGGGCGCCTCCTCTGGCAATTAATTCACGGGCAAGTCGACGATAAGACTGAGCGCCTCCGGATGATGAGGCATATGCAGTGATGGGTTCACCGGCTACCGTAGTTTCTGCGAATCTAATGGTTTTAGAAATTATTGTTTCAAAGACATCTTCTGGATATTTCTCCAAAATTGCAGTTAAAACTTCACGATTATGGAGTGTCTTCTTGTCATACATCGTTGCCAAAATTCCAATGAGACGAAGTTCTGGATTAAGAAAGCTCTTTACCTTATCGATGTTGCCCTTCAATTCAATAAATCCGTGAAGAGCAAAATATTCACATTGCAAAGGAACAATCACTTCATCTGAAGCGACGAGGGCGTTAATCGTTAATTGACCCATAGTTGGCTGACAATCAATCAAAATCACATCATATTCAGGGCGTAGTCGAGCAAGGGCGCGCTTGAGATATTGCTGGCCACCAATCTCTGCACCCAACGTTGTTTCTGCCGTTCCGAGGTCGCGGTTGGCAGGAAGAAAATCAAGTCCTGCAACAGATGACTTCAAAACTATGTTGTCGATATTTGCATCCGAAGTCATCAGTGCGTAATAGACAGTGTTCTCAAGGGGAAGGCTGTGGGCGTTGACACCGAGACCTAGAGATAAACCACCTTGCGGATCAAAATCTACGAGAAGAACGCGACGGCCAAGTTCAGCGAGCGCAGCACCTAAATTAATAGTGCTTGTTGTTTTTCCAACGCCACCTTTCTGGTTGAAGATGGAGATCACCTTGGCATCGCCATGTTCGGTGAGTGGGGCAGGGATTGGAAAATTCTTGGCAGCTTTGCCCACGAGAGAGGCGGTCGTGACCACATCTTCGTCAAATGTCGATTTAGCGTTCAATCGAGAAACCTCTTTTCGTTGCCGCGACTCTACGCGTAAAGAACGGAGAACTGCAAGTGAGCAAGTAGTGTTTCGCCGTGGAAAACATCGCGCCTGAAATCCCTCAAGAGAGCGGATTTAGCGTTCATCTCGATAATTTTGATGGCCCCTTTGATCTCCTCCTACAGTTAATTTCGCGACATAAACTCGATATCACTGAGGTTTCACTCAGCCTAGTTACTGATGAATTTATCTCCTTTATACGAGCCCTCGAGGAGAGCGGCGAAGGATGGCGCTTAGATCAAGCCACCGAATTCTTAGTTATCGCAGCAACCCTGCTCGATTTGAAAGCAGCAAGGCTGCTTCCAAGCGGAGAGATCGAGGATGAGGAGGATCTTGCCCTTCTTGAAGCTCGCGACATCCTCTTTGCTCGACTGTTGCAGTATCGCGCCTTTAAAGAGATTGCTGCCTCATTCCAAGAGGCGATCACACTTGCCGATAAATCCTTCCCTCGAGTCGTAGCGCTCGACCCGGCTCTTGCATCTCTTCTGCCTGAAGTCCTGATTGGAGTTGGACCACAACGTTTTGCGGCAATTGCTGAGCGAGTTCTGACGCCAAAGGCCCCCCCTGTTGTGGCCGTTGAGCACCTTCATAACGTGCTAGTGAGCGTAGCTGAAGAGTCTAAAGTGGTGGTTGAGGCTTTGAGGAAATCGCGCACACTCTCTTTCCGCTCCCTCATCCAAGGCGTTGATTCCACTCTGGTGGTTGTAGCACGCTTTCTGGCTCTCCTTGATCTCTATCGACAGGGTGCACTTCGTTTTGAGCAAGTAGTTGCCTTAGGGGATCTTCAAGTGACCTGGGTAGGCTCTGACGAGGGTGAAATACTTGCCACCGATGAATTTGACCTACCTCCAGTAGTGGAGCAGATAGAGAGCGAAGAGAAGAGCGGCGATGACGATGCTTGATGATGAGATGTCTACACTCGAGGTTGAGGGTTCAACTCGTCCGACCTTAGAGATGACCTACGACCTTGACCATATTGGTCGATCAATCGAGGCGATTCTGATGGTTGTTGACGAACCGGTCACAGAGATCACGCTCGCCTCCACCCTTCAGGTTCCAGTGGATCAGATTCGGTTGGCACTTGATCAGCTCTTGCCTAGCTATGAAGGGCGGGGATTCACCCTCAAGGCGATCAATGGGGGATGGCGCTTCTATAGCGCTCCTGAATTTAGCGAAATAGTGGAAAAGTTTGTCCTGGACGGACAGCAGAATCGCCTGACCCAAGCGGCCCTCGAAACCCTGGCTGTGATCGCCTACCGCCAGCCGATCTCTCGAGCTCGCATATCGGCTATCCGCGGGGTTAATGTGGAAGCGGTAATGAAAACCCTGATTACCCGCGGCCTGGTAGAGGAGTTTGGGGTCGAAAATGAGACCGGAGCGATTCTCTATCGCACCACGAACTACTTCTTGGAGCGCCTTGGACTCAATGCCCTCACCGATTTACCACCACTTGCACCTCATCTTCCTGATATTGATGGACTTGATGAGATTCTCGAGTCTTTGACCGAGTAATTCGCCGCCTTTCACTCCCGCTACACTTCTGCCCGTACCCGCGCTATGCGGGTGAGTTGACTGTCGAGAATGGATAGCCCTCATGGCCGAAATGCGCCTGAACAAGATTATTGCCGACGCTGGAGTAACTAGCAGGCGTGGAGCCGATGAATTGATCATCTCAGGTCGGGTGAAAGTGGATGGTAGAACCATTCGAGAGCTCGGAGCGAAGTTTGACCCTGACAAGCATGATGTAGAGGTAGATGGCGAGACAATTACTCGTACTTTGTCTAAGTCTTATTTAGTACTTCATAAACCTAAGGGTGTTCTGTCCACCATGTTTGACCCGGAAGGTCGACCCTCTCTTGCAGACTTCATCGACCTTCGAAAAGAGCGCCTCTTTCACGTAGGGCGCTTAGATAAGGATTCGGAAGGGCTCATTCTGCTCACCAATGATGGCGAATTGACCTTCCGGGCAACCCATCCCTCGTACGGTTTAGAGAAGACCTACATCATTGAATTCGATGGAAAGCTGCCTGTTGGGGTGGATAAGACTCTATTGAAAGGGGTCGAGTTAGAAGATGGAATGGGTCGGGTTCTCTCCTTTGCCCAGCTCTCTGAGTCATGGATTGAGGTGACGATCCATGAAGGCCGCTATCACATTATCCGGCGACTCATGGAGGCAGTTGGGGTAGATGTCCTTCGTTTGATTCGAACCAAGTTTGGACCGATTTCTTTAGGGGAGACCCTCGAGGGACGTTGGCGAGATCTCAATAGCGCTGAGTTAATAAGCCTACAAAACGCTTTATCTATTAAATAACAAATGGTTTTGATAACTATTTATGGTTTTATAGTCATATCGATAATTAGACCGAACGGACATGAAACTAGATAAATCGACAATTTGACGCTCAAAATTTGACTATATTTATCGATAAATCTCTATTCAAAATTTCTCAATGGCGGGACAGCTTGGATCTGAAAATTTTCCAACGTCTTGAGAATCGAGAAACATATTTGTCAATAAATGGTTAAAACTAAAAAGATATACCGCCCGCTGAAAGGGGATACGGGTACGATTGGATAATGTCGGTAAGGGCTATTCGCGGTGCCACTCAAGTGAGCGCTAATTCTGAGGCTGCTATAGCTGCTGGTACTCAAGAACTAGTCCGCGAGATGATGTCTGCCAACAACCTCGATCCTCACTCCATCATCTCGGTGCTCTTCACCGCAAGTCCTGATCTGACCGGTGCATTTCCGGCAGCAAGCGTTCGGTCGATGGGGCTAGAGGACACCCCCCTTATCTGTGCAGTTGAAATTGATGTTCCAGGCGCGCTGCAACGGACTATTCGGGTCATGATGCATGCTGAAACCGAGAAATCCAAGGCTGAAATCTCCCATATTTACCTTCATGGGGCTAAGTCTCTTCGCACAGATATCGCCCAATAGAGCTATGCCACTGAGACATATACGCATCGTTGGTTCGGGGTTGATTGGGACCTCCATCGGACTTGGGTTAGTACAGCGTGGGATTCAGGTGTCCATGGTTGATAGCGATGCGCACTCTGAGAAGTTGGCTCGGGATCTCGTACAGAGTTCATCGACTGAAGTACCCGACCTCATTCTTCTAGCAACCCCTATCTCCTCAATCCGCAGCGCTCTCGAGACTGAAAAAAGTTCACCAGTGAAGTTGGGATTTATGGATATCTCCTCTGTAAAGACTAAAGTTAAAGTTGATGTAACAACTTCTGGGCTTCCCACAACGAACTTTTTTCCAACTCACCCGATGGCAGGGCGCGAAGTTGGGGGAGCGGAATCAGCGCGAGCCGATCTTTTCCAGGGCCGGCCATGGATAGTTGATTCAGAGGGCGTGGATAGCGAACTCGCTGGGGCGGGGCAAGAGCTCATTGAAATCCTCGGGGCACACCCAATAGAGATGAAGAGCGCCGAACATGATCAAGCGGTAGCACTCGTATCGCACCTGCCGCAATTGGTTGCATCGCTTTTGGCTGGTCAATTAAGTGACGCCAAAGACGATTGGCTAGATCTTGCTGGTGCAGGTTTGCGTGACACAGTTCGTATCGCGGGATCAAATCCAAAATTGTGGAGAGAGATCATTTCTTCCAATAGTGAAGCGATAAAACCATTACTCGAAAGATTAATTGCAGATTGTTCAGCACTACTAGTTGATTTAAAAGATGAAGAAAATGTGGCACACGTTATTTCACGTGGTAACGAGGGTAAATCGAAAATTCCTGGAAAACATGGCGGCAAAGCGCGTGAATACACATACTTACCAATAGTGATTAAAGATAAGCCAGGACAGTTAGCAGCACTCTTTGATGAATGTGCATCTGCGAAGGTGAACGTAGAAGATTTATCAATTGAACACAGCCCCGGTCAATTTACAGGGCTTATTACACTTGCCCTTTCTGAAAGTGATAGCGAAAAATTATCTGATCATCTTCGAAAGAAGAATTGGAGTGTCCACGCTGCGCGCTCTTCACTTCAATAAATATCGCACAGGCTAAGATTTCACTACTCAGAAAGCGGAATAGACCATGATTGTTGTTGCACTTGATGGACCGAGCGGTTCTGGTAAATCAAGCACTTCAAAAGGGATAGCTATTCGTGCTGGTTGGAATTATTTAGATACAGGTGCGTTATATCGAGCAATCACCTACATCGCTTTGTCGATAAAGAGCGAAAATTATCAAGATATTTTGCACGAGCTTGCTTCTCGTCCAATCTCATTTAGCGCAGATCCAAAGAATCCAAAAGTATTTGTCGGCGGTACTGATATTTCAGTTGAAATTCGATCACATGAAGTAACGTCTCATGTCAGCATCATCAGCGCGATCCCAGAGATTAGAGCTGAACTTCTGAAATTGCAGCGAGAAATCATTGAAAGTGCGCAGCACGGCATTGTCGTCGAAGGTCGCGATATCGGAACCGTCGTATGCCCCGATGCTGCGCTCAAGATCTTTCTTACTGCAGATATTGGGGCGCGTGCCATCAGGCGTGATGCCGAACTTGCCGGCGCTTCCCGTGGAGTCGAAGAAGTGGGTACTTCGCTTTCAGAGAGAGATCGAATTGATTCAACCCGCGCAGTTTCACCTTTAGAGCCGGCATTTGATGCTGTACATGTAGATTCAACTGAACTTTCACTCGATGAAACTATCGATCGCATCTGGGAATTGCTCAAAGAACGATCTCTCCTTGGATTGCCGATTGTCGCAATGCTTGGCCGACCTAATGTTGGAAAATCCACTCTCATCAATCGCTTTTTAGGAAGACGTGAAGCAATCGTTGAAGATACTCCCGGTGTAACTCGTGATCGTGTTCAGTATGAATGTGAGTGGGGCAATCGTCGTTTCATCATAATGGATACCGGTGGTTGGGAATCGAAACCTGATGGAATTTCAGTGCAGGTAAGTGCCAATGCAGAGATAGCAATGCAGGAAGCTGATGTTCTCTGTTTTGTTGTTGATTCACAGGTGGGCGCACTTGATGAGGATGATGTCTTAGTCCAAGAGTTACGCAAAGCCAAAAAGCCAACTCTCCTTATCGCAAACAAGGTTGATGGAGATTCAGATGAGGCTGACGCACACTCACTTTGGAATATTGGTTTAGGCGAGCCGCATTTTGTTTCCGCATTGCATGGACGTGGCAGTGGAGATCTTCTCGATTCCATTGTGAAACTGCTACCCGAAGTAGGAACCGCCCAAGTGCATGATGGTTATCGACGTATCGCACTTATTGGAAGGCCTAATGTTGGAAAATCTAGTTTGCTCAACGCGCTAGCTGGCGAAAATCGCGCCATCGTTGACGATGCGGCGGGAACGACCCGAGACCCGATTGATGAACTTATAGATTTCGGGGGAAGCACTTGGCGGTTTGTTGATACGGCGGGGTTGAAGAAGAGAGCACATCAAGCAAGCGGAACTGATTATTACGCCACGCTGCGTACCGAAACCGCGCTCGAGCGATGCGAGTGTGCCGTTGTCGTCCTGGATGCATCAGTTCCCATCTCCGAACAGGATTTGCGCATCATCACGATGGTCGAGGAGGCGGGAAAGGCGCTCGTCATCGTGATGAATAAGTGGGATCTCGTTGATGAAGACCGCAGAGATCAGCTCGATAAAGAGATCGAACGACATTTGGATCAGGTGGAATGGGCCCAGCGGGTAAATGTTGCGGCGAAGACTGGTTGGCATCGCGACCGGTTGGCGCCAGCGTTACGTACCGCACTTGATTCATGGGAACGGCGCGTTCCGACATCTAAATTGAATTCATTCTTAGGTGCACTCATTGGCGCCACCCCTCCGCCAGTTCGTGGTGGAAAGCAGCCGAAGATCTTCTATGCCACCCAAGCTGGAATCGCGCCGCCAAAATTCGTGATCTTCTCAAGCGGTTGGATAGAGCCTTCTTATCGCAGGTTTATTGAACGACGCTTACGTGAAGAATTTGGATTTGCTGGCACTCCCATTGTGGTGGCAGTGCGCGTGAAGGAGCGAGAGAACGAGTAGCGATGGTAACGATTCCTAATCTCTTGACCTTTCTCCGATTCCTTGGAATTCCACTCTTTATCTACCTAGGGCTTTCTGGCTCGAACGACGGATGGGCAATTGTGGTTCTTATGGTCGGGGGAGCAACCGACTATTTCGATGGAAAATTGGCGCGAGCTCTGAATCAAACTTCTCGTTTTGGTGAATTAGCAGATCCAACGATTGATCGACTCTACATAGCTGCAACAATCATCGTCCTCTACATTCGAGACGCCATTCCGTTCTGGTTTATCGCTCTTTTGGTGGCTCGTGATATTTTCATGTTGGTCGTAGCTGCGGTGCTTGCTGCAAGAAAGTTTCCAACTCTCACCGTTACATATTTGGGCAAAGCGGCTACCTTTAATCTGCTCTATGCGCTCCCTTTTCTGCTGCTAGCTCTCTCAGAAAATTGGATTGGTACAGTGGCATTCATCTTCGGATGGGCCTTTGCGCTCTGGGGTCTAGTTTTGTATCTCGGAACTGCGATAGGGTATTTTCGAACCGCGCTTCATATGATGACGGTTCGTCCAAGAATTATTCAAGGTTAAATCTAGGCTTAAATTTAGGTTAAGAGGGGAATGAGAATGTCGCAGATTCCAGCCGAACTCCATTACACAAAAGAACACGAATGGGTTGCACCAACCGCTACGACCCTTCGAGTCCGAATAGGCATCACAGATTATGCGCAGGCCGCACTTGGCGACATTGTGTACGTGCAAATGCCAAAAGTTGGAGATGAAGTGAAGGCTGATTCGGTCTGCGGTGAAATCGAATCCACCAAGAGTGTCTCTGAAATATTTGCTCCAGTTTCCGGAAAAGTTGTTGCTATCAATGAATCCCTCGATGCAACCCCCGAACTTGTCAATAGCGATCCCTATGGCGCAGGTTGGCTCGCTGAAATCGAAGTAGCGGGCGAACCACAAGGATTGCTCACCGCAGCCGAATATGGAGCAATTACCGGGTAAATCCCGACTTGCTAATTTAATTCCATCCTTCTAGTGTCACCCTTAAGTTGACGTCCACGGTCAACTCTCTGATCTAGGGTAAGAATTTGGGGGAGCGATGGCATCTGCTGATCACAATCGCGAATTAACCTCAACCCTGCATCTCGGACTTCGATCTGTCGTCGGCTCTTCCCCTCAAGCTGTCGTTGAAGATTTTTACAATCAGGCAAGCGATGCTGAGAAAGAAATAATTCAGGCAACGCTCAGTGGAGATGGCAACAGTGCCATGATTTTCATTCATCGCGGTGCTCATAAGGGCGAACGGTTTCGAGTAACTTCAGATGGAGTTGCAATAGGACGATCTCCCGAGAGCTCCATCTTTCTTAACGATGTGACTGTTTCACGTAAACATGCCACTATCGAAAAGGTAGGAACCCACTTCACCTTCAAAGATTCTGGAAGTCTTAATGGTTCTTACGTGAATAACGAATCTGTCACTGAAAAGGTCCTTCAATCAGGCGACGAAATCCAAATTGGCAAATTTCATTTGCTATTCATTTCAGCAACAGGGGAGAAATAAGTTGAGCGTTCCAGCACGAGCTTACTTAAGTATTGGTGAAGTACTCACCAAGTTACGTGGGGATTTTCCAGACATCACAATTTCGAAAATTCGCTTCTTAGAATCAGAAGGGCTGATCGAGCCACAGCGCACTCCTTCTGGTTATCGCAAATTTACAACAAGTGATCTAGAACGGTTGCGATATGTGCTTTTGGCGCAGCGCGATCAATATCTACCTCTCAAGGTAATTAAAGAGAACCTTGATGCCCTCGATCGTGGTCTTCAGCCAGCAGCTGCTGGAGGAGTTCCATCTCCACGACCAAGTTTGGCAACGGTTGATGGCGAGTTTGCTCCGGCTGCATTCGCCGAACAGACCGAGATGCGTCTTAGTCGAGATGAACTTCTAAAAGCTTCTGGCCTTGAAGATTCACAATTAGTAGAACTCGAATCATTCGGTCTTATTGCAATTCGTGGTCGCCATTACGATGGTGATGCGCTCTCTGTCGCAAAGGCAGTTGCAGAAATGGCAGGCTTTGGAATTGAACCTCGCCATCTTCGATCCTTCAAATCCGCAGCAGATCGTGAGATTGGTTTGATCGAACAAGTCATCACTCCATTTACCAGACAGAAAAATTCAGAAGCTAAGGCGCGCGCCGAAGAAGTTCAGAAGGAGATTGCTTCACTGTCGGTAAGACTTCATGCCGCGCTTGTGCGTGGTGGTCTCAACCGCCCTCGTTAATTCATGATGATTCCGGTTGAGGTCGTTGGCGTCCGTATTGAGATGCCCTCCAATCAACCAATAGTTCTCCTGAAGGAGATCGAGGGGACTCGTTTTCTCCCGATCTGGGTAGGAGCAGTCGAAGCCACTGCTATCGCTTTTGCTCAACAAGGTTTGGAAGCAAGCCGCCCTTTGACCCATGATTTGATTCGAGATCTTTTGGATCACACCGATATCACCTTGACCTCGGTTCACATCACGGCTCTGCGAGATGGAGTTTTCTTTGCCGACCTCCACCTTCGAAATGCGGACGGTGCGCTTGAACCACTATCGGCACGGCCATCCGATGCCATTGCTATAGCGCTTCGTACCAAGAGCAATATTTTGGTAACTGGCGACCTGCTCGATGAGGTGGGCATTGATATTCCAGAGCAGGTGGCCTCTGATGCCACCGCGGCAGGAGATAAGGAACTTGAAGCTTTTCGCGAATTTCTTGATGGAATCAACCCGGAAGATTTTGCAGGGTAAGCCTAAAAGTCTAGACCTCTACTTGAGATTTGCACCGTGTCGCTCCCTTGCGTGAGCGCCAAGTGAGCGTAACCTTCTTCCATCCCCACTACCTGAAGGCGAGCACCCTCTCGTGACAGAGCAACCTTTTGATATCGGTTACCGCGGCGCTACTGCATGCGCTGCTGCAGGAATTACCTATCGCCAACTCGACTACTGGGCTCGTACAGGTTTAGTGGAACCATCAATTCGAACAGCTACAGGTTCAGGCAGCGCACGTCTCTATGGATTTCGTGACATCTTGGTTCTCAAGATTGTTAAACGTCTGCTCGATGCAGGGGTTTCATTGCAGAATATTCGTACCGCTGTAGATCATCTACGCAGTCGCGGAGTTACTGAATTGGAGCGCATCACTTTAATGAGCGATGGCGCATCAATTTACGAATGTGCCAGCCCCGATGAAATCGTTGATCTACTTGCTGGCGGCCAAGGAGTCTTTGGAATTGCTGTCGGCAAGGTGTGGCATGAGGTTGAGGGTTCCTTGGCAACTCTTCAAGGTGAAGTAAACGGAGATATTGTCGTGGGTGGAGAAAATAGTGACTCAAGTAATGATGAACTATCGCTTCGTCGTAAGGCGCGCGGAGCCTAATCCACTTATATTTCTACCCTAGCCGGTACTAGGGGAGGCCTTGATGGCGCACTATCAAGATTTTGAAGATCGCCATATTGGACCATCTCATGCGCAAGAAGCGCAGATGCTGCAAGTTCTTGGTTATCCCGATTTAAAAACTTTTATCAAAGCAGTTGTGCCGGCAAATATCGCGATTCAAACGCCGCTATCGCAAACACTGCCGGCTGCGCGAAGTGAAGTTCAAGTCATCGCAGAACTTCGAGAGATTGCAGCGAAGAATCAAGTTTTTACATCTTTGATCGGTACCGGCTATTACGGAACAATTACTCCACCAGTTGTAAAGCGCAATGTGCTTGAAAATCCAGCGTGGTATACCGCATACACTCCATATCAACCTGAAATTTCGCAAGGTCGCTTAGAAGCTCTCTTTACCTTTCAAACTTTGATTTGCGATATGACTGCTCTAGCTGTTTCCAATGCATCGATGCTTGATGAAGGAACTGCTGCTGCTGAGGCAATGACCTTGGCGCGTCGCACTTCAAAAGCGAGTGATAGCGCTGTTTTTCTCATGGAAGAGCATGTGCATCCCCAAACAAAAGCGGTCGTTCACACTCGCGCCAAGCCACTTGGAATCACAGTTGTTGAAGTAGATGCTGGTCACCTGGCACACGATGGTTTTGATGGCGAGTACTTTGGTCTTCTCGTGCAGTATCCAGATACAACTGGCGAGATTTGCGATTACACACAAGCAGCAGAGCGCGCTCACGAGAAAGGCGCTCTTGTTATCGCTGCAACTGATTTGTTGGCGCTCACACTTCTTAAAGCTCCAGGGGAGTGGGGTGCAGATATTGCAGTGGGATCTGCGCAACGCTTCGGTGTTCCGATGGGATTTGGTGGACCACATGCAGGTTTCATGGCGGTGCGTGAAGGGCTAGAACGTTCATTACCGGGCCGACTTGTTGGACAAAGTATTGATAGCCATGGGAATCCAGCATTCCGTTTAGCGTTGCAAACCCGCGAACAGCATATTCGTCGCGATAAGGCAACAAGCAATATATGTACCGCGCAAGTCCTTCTTGCAAATATCAGTGCATTTTATGCAATGTGGCATGGGCCAACAGGTCTTGCTGCGATTGCTGAACGCGTTCACAACTATGCATCACGATTGCAGAAAGCAACTCACTCGCGCAACACGAACATCTTCGACACTGTCACGATAGATGTCAAAGATGCTGCATCTATTCACGCAAAAGCAGCTGCAAAACGGATTAACTTTGCACAAGTTTCGGATACCGAGGTTCGAGTTTCCTTTGACGAAACCACGACAGATGAAATTTTTGCGGATGTCTTGGAAATTCTTGGAGTTGCCGATGCCGCTGCAACTCGATTTGATTCTCGTTTTGCCCGAACATCAAAATTCTTACTGCATCCAGTATTCAATACTTATTTCTCCGAAACTTCCATGTTGAGGTATCTACGAACCTTGGCAGATCGTGACCTTGCATTAGATCGCACCATGATTCCTTTGGGTTCCTGCACCATGAAGCTCAATGCAACAACCGAAATGGAAGCCATTACATGGCCAGAATTTGGTTCGTTGCATCCGTTCGTGCCAATCGAGCAGAGCGTCGGATCACGGTTATTGGTGGATCAGCTATCGCAATGGTTGTTGGATATCACCGGTTACGATGCAGTTTCATTACAACCCAATGCTGGTAGCCAAGGGGAGTTTGCTGGATTGCTTGCTATCCGCAACTATCACGATTCGCGAGGGGATCACAATCGCAATATCTGCTTAATTCCATCGAGTGCTCATGGAACAAATGCCGCTAGCGCAGTAATGGCGGGCATGAAAGTGGTTGTTGTTGAATGTGACGACCAAGGAAACGTCAGCGTTTCAGATCTGAAAGCAAAGATTGCAGAACACGCAGGCGCATTAGCGGCATTGATGATTACTTACCCTTCAACTCACGGCGTATTTGAATCTGCTGTCTCTGAAATTTGCGCACTTGTTCACGATGCAGGCGGACAGGTATATGTTGACGGAGCAAATCTCAACGCACTTGTTGGAACTGCACAGCCAGGAAAATTTGGCGCAGATGTTTCACACCTCAACCTTCATAAAACATTCTGTATTCCACACGGTGGTGGGGGACCAGGAGTAGGTCCGGTTATTTCCAGGGCGCATCTAGCTCCATTTTTACCGAACCATCCCATGGATGACTCAGCGGGACCTGCAACTGGTCCTGGTCCAATTTCCGCTGCACCTTATGGTTCGGCATCAATCTTGCCTATCTCGTGGGCATATATCCGTTTGATGGGGGGAGCAGGCCTTACTCATGCAACAGAAGTTGCGATTCTCAATGCGAATTACATGGCACATCGCTTGCGCGAGCATTATCCAATTCTGTACACCGGCGAAAATGGATTAAGTGCACACGAATGTATTCTCGATATCAGGCCACTCACTAAGGATTCAGGCGTTACCGTTGATGATATTGCGAAACGATTGATGGATTTTGGTTTCCATGCTCCAACCATGTCATTTCCGGTAGCTGGAACCTTAATGATCGAACCAACTGAGTCAGAAGATATTCTGGAGATGAACCGTTTTATTGATGCAATGGTTGCGATCAGAAGTGAAATTCAAGAGATTATTGATGGCAAAATTGCAGTAGAAGATTCAGCGCTTCGACATGCTCCACACACGATTGGCGAAATTGCAGCAACGGAATGGGATCGTTCTTATAGCCGTGAACGTGGTGCATTCCCGGCAACGCTTACTGGATTGATTCCTGGTGAAATCATTGGTCAACGAGGCAAGTACTGGCCTACGACGGGGCGTATTGATGGAGCACACGGGGATAGGAACCTGGTCTGCTCCTGCCCACCGATCGAATCTTTCGCCTAAATCCTTCTTACTTTACATAATGTAACTTATCGGCGTTAGGTCGTATGCGACGGCGCAGGCCCCAGATGGTGGTCTGCCAGAGCGCCTCAACAACGATCGCCTTGCTCATCTTAGATACCCCATTAATGCGTTCAACAAAGGTAATCGGAACTTCTTTGGCAGTTGCACCGGCCAAAATTGATGCCATTGCCATTTCAATTTGGAAACAATATCCAGTAGCCGTCATATCACTGAGCTTAAGAGAATTAAGTAGCGCTGCACTATAAACGCGAAAACCTCCGGTGAGATCGTTGAGTGGAATGGAGAGCGCTAAACGCGCATAGCGAGTTCCAGATTTAGAGAGGATTTGTCGACTGAGCGGCCAATTTACCACCGACCCGCCCTTCATCCATCGCGTTCCCAATGTAATTGCTTTCTCAGCTGGGTTTGCATCCAGCATGGCAGGTAAATCCGCAACCCGATGAGATCCATCAGCATCCATGGTGACGATATGTGAGTATTTTCCGGACGGTAGAACATGGGCAAATCCTGCTCGGTAGGCCGCACCTAAACCTGCTTTATGAGATCGACGGAGCACACTCACCCACGCGAAATTTTGCTTTTCAACTATATCTGCCGTTCCATCTGGTGAGTTGTCGTCAATTACTAAGACATCAAAGTCACGTTGCTCATGTAAATTTTGCAAAGATTTCAATAATTCAACGATGGCAATTGCTTCATTATAGGTTGGAATAAGCAGTACAGGTTTCATGGCATTACCAACCGAGTGCAGATATCAAACGATCTACACTTGCTCCCAGTCCATACTGTTCTTTCATTTGATAAATTGTAGATAAATCTGCGGGCGCTTTGGGTATAGCAATGTTGGCCTTCGGCAGCGCTACATCTTTTGCGCAATGCACCAATGTGGGTGCAATCTTCAGATACTCACTTCCATCAATAATCTTCTTGGCAAGGCTCGCAGAAAGAGCGTCATGACCCTTTTTGGCGGCTTTGATTGCTTCGTCAGGAGTAGCAAAGTGAGTTGCGATGAGCGCTGCTCCTTTTTCGCCAATTCCTTTCACGCCCGGCAAACCATCTGACGGGTCTCCGCGGAACATCGCGAAAAGTGCATACCGATCCCCTGGAATTCCGTATTTGTTAGCAACCCATTTTGTATCGACGAGATCATGTTGTGATATGCCGCGTGCCAAATAGACCACTTTTACATCGCGTCGATCATCAACTAATTGAAATAAGTCCCTGTCTCCGGTGACAATTCGAATCGGACCCTTTTCTTTCACTGCATACGTTGCCATGACATCATCAGCCTCGTAATCATCAACTCCAACGAGTGGAATTCCAAATTCATCGATCATGTCGAGAAGAATAGGAATTTGTGGAGTAAGAGTTTCTGGTTCTTCTTCAGTCTCCCCTTCCTCTTCTAAACGATTCGCTTTATAGTCGGGAAAGAGCTCAACGCGCCATGATGGGCGCCAATCTCCCTCGATACAAGCCACAATGCGATCAGGTTTATACATCGCTATCAATCGCGCCGCCATATCAAGGTACCCACGGATTGCATTTACCGGAGTTCCATCTGGCGCAACCAAGGTATCTGGCATTCCATAGTAAGCGCGATACCAGAGTGAGGCGCTATCTAAGAGCATCAATGTCATATATCAGCCAACATATCTGAAATCACGCCACGATCCAAACGTTTTACACCCTCTTTACATATCGGTCTCAACTCTTCAGCAGCTGCACCGATTTGTGTTAACAGATCGATGAGTTGCCTAATACTTCGCACAAAATCGCCAACGGTCATATCAGTACCTTTTAAGACACTTCCCAGCGAATGTCCATTTGCCCATCGATATGCTGCATAGCAGAAACCAAAATCGGGTTCTCGCTGAGTTTTTACATCCATTTCATTTTCAATGCTTTCAAGTTCTGCCCAAATCTTGGTGACGCCCATCAAAGCGTTGGCAACATTTTGGTGCGGCATTTTGGGGGCGTAATTCTCGGAAGTGCGACTTTCATAGATCATCGCAGAGACTACCGAAAGCAACTCAGGAGCAGAGAGATTGGCCAGCACTCCCCTGCGGATGGATTCAGTCAACAACAAATCTGATTCAGCATAAATCTTTGCAAGAATCTTCCCTTGCGCTGTTGGTTTCTCTCCTTCGATATAACCCAATTGGCTGAGAACTTCGCAAATTCGGTCGAATGTTTTCGCGATAACGTGGGTGCGATTTTCAACGCGGGAGCGCAGCCCCTCAGACTCTCGATTAAGACGATCGGCTCGCTCGGCAAGTCTGGCGTGAGCTTCGCGATCATTACATGAATGGCATGGGTGTTTTCGCAATGCGCGCCGCATTCCATCCAATTCATTCTCCATATGAACGCGTTGACGATTGTCAAAAGTTCGCCGCCCATCACGTTTACTTAATAACTTCTCCAATTCTTTTATATCGATACGTACCTTTGCATATTCGGCAAAATCGCCAAGATGACATTGTGCAGAGTCATGGAGTTCTGCAACCAGAGACTCATTCTTTCGAATTTGCCTGACCAGACCTACAACAGCGCGATCTGCTTGAAATTGAGCAAAGGAAGATTCAAGTGACCCACGTGCTCGTTCACGTCCAAAACGACTAATGAGGTTGATAGACATGTTGTATGTTGGAGTAAAAGATGAACGAAGCGGATATGTGCGGGTGGAGGCAAGTCCCGCGGCCATTGCGCTATCCACTGTAGGCGACCATTGAACGACTGCATTTCCTTCGATATCGATACCGCGTCGGCCCGCTCGACCTGTTAGTTGGGTGTACTCCCCTGGTGTGATCGATACGTGTGCTTCGCCATTCCATTTCGTTAACTTTTCTAGAACCACCGTACGGGCGGGCATATTGATTCCAAGAGCTAGAGTTTCTGTAGCGAAAACAGCTTTCACCAATCCTCGTTTAAAGAGATCTTCTACAGCACCTTTGAAACTCGGAAGTAAACCGGCGTGATGGGCGGCAATACCGCGTTCGAGTGCAAGCAACCAATCGCTGTAGCCAAGGACTTCACGATCATCTTCTGCCAAATTTTGAGTAAATCGCGCAGCAGTTGCCAAAATTTCAGCACGCTCTTCGGTGTTTGTGAGCTTAATTCCAGCATGTAAACATTGCTTCACAGCTGCATCACACCCAGCACGAGAAAAGATGAAGGTAATCGCAGGAAGTAGATTCTCTCTTTGCAGCTTCTCAATCACATCGGCTCGGGTCAGGCGATTATCGTTGTCTCCATAACGATCTCTTCGATGTCGTGGAATCTTGACGCGGCGAAGTGCTTCCCTTTCCAATCCAAGAATTTCAGGATTTACCTTTCCAGGCTCGCTAAAGAGATCAATCAGACGATGGCCGATCAAAACATGTTGATAGAGCGGTATTGGGCGAATTTCGGAGACTATGACATCAGTTGCCCCACGCACTTCACCTAACCATTCTCCAAACTCTTCCGCATTCGAGACTGTGGCCGATAACGAGATGACTTGGACAGATTCCATTAAATGAATAAGGACTTCTTCCCACACAGCTCCACGGAACTTGTCGGCAAGATAATGAACTTCATCCATCACAACAGAACCGAGATTTGCTAGGGTGTTTGAATTCGCATACAACATATTGCGCAATACTTCGGTGGTCATTACCAAAACATCTGCCTCAGAATTAACGTTGGTGTCACCCGTGAGAAGCCCAACTCGCTCTTCACCGAATCGTTCGACAAACTCAAAGTATTTTTGATTTGAAAGCGCTTTGATAGGCGTCGTGTAGAAACACTTCTTTCCTTTGGCTAGCGCTGTATACGCAGCAAATTCGCCAACTACTGTCTTTCCAGCACCAGTAGGAGCCGCTACGAGGACTCCATTCCCATCTTCAACAGCATGGCACGCTTTGATTTGAAAATCATCGAAACCAAATTCAAATTGAGCAATGAAATCATTGGTGAGTGGATGCTTGCCGCGTAACTTCGCTTCGGCATATCGCTCTGCAGGCGTTGTTAAAGCATCCATGTTAGCCCCGCTGCTCTGACGCATTCAGCTGAAATCGGTGCTGGACCGATACGTTCTCCATCTGCATAGGCAACTGCATTTGCTGTCAATCGAACTTTTGAACTGCGCACGATTTCCACTTGTGGATAATGGATGTGACTTCCTGAATACACCTTGGGAAATACCTTCAGAAACTCGATTTTGCTCACTGGTTTAAGAATCATGACATCAAAGAGGCCATCATCGATACGTGCGGAAGGACAGACGAACATGCCGCCGCCATAGCTTCGTCCATTGCCAATTGCTATCAGCATCGCTTCCGTGTCGATCGTTTCATTATCAAGTTCAAGGCGATAGTGAATGGCTCTAAATTTAGGAAGTTCGAGCGCGATGGCTACGTTATAGCGCTGAGGGCCAGATGGCCAGCTCAACCGATTTGCTCGTTCATTTACTACAGAATCGAATCCAGTGCTTAAAATTGCTGCAAACCATTCGGAATCTACATTCCCGAGATCAATAGGTTGAGGGCTTTCCGATACCACTCTCTTCAAATATGGTTCGAGATGATCAAGTGACCATCCCAAAGTTCGCACAATGTCATTACCTGTACCTGCCGGAATGATGGCAAAAGGAATATGAGCAGGTACTGCGATTTGTAAGATGAGATGGGCCAATCCATCTCCCCCAACGCTCAATATTCCAGTTATGTGATTACTCTTGAGAAAGTTTTCAATTCTTTCTTTCAGATCATCAGCGCTGATACCCGAAATAGCGACGTATTCAATCTTCTCTCTTTTAAGAAAACCAACTACTTCAGAGGCAAGACGTGCACCTCTACCTTGTCCAGAGGTTGGATTGATAGCAACAAGCCACATTAGCGCAGATCGGCAAGGTAGTTGTTGGAATATTTCCGCTCTCGCCTCTTGTCGTTGAGCGTTGCGATGAAACCTGCCAATAGGTAGAGCCCAATAAGAGGTAACGCTAATGCGATCATGGATAGTGGGTCCGCGCTCGGTGTGAAGCCAGCAACAAATAAGCAGATGGAGAAAACCCATATTCTCCATGGTTTCAAAATGGCACGACCAGAAAGGAAGCCAATCAGATTGAAAGTGACTAGAAATACTGGCAATTCAAAGGCAATTCCAAAAACCAAGATTACCCGCAGAACAAAGTCGAGATAGTCATCAAATTTTACTAAGTTGGTGAGAGCCTGCGGAGTGAATCCGAAGAGTACTTTGACTGCGACTGGAAGAATTGTGTACCCAAGAAATGCACCAGCGGAAAAAAATGGTGTTGCAGATATAAAGAAAAGTACCGAAGTCCGCTTCTCTTTGCGATGGAGCGCTGGAGCGATGAAAGCCCATAACTGATAGAGCCACAACGGTGCAGTCATGATGATTCCACTCAGAAGGGCTACTTTGATTTGCAGGTTGAGCGGACCAAGAACTCCGCTAATGTAGAGAGATCCGCAACTGGCCGCACCACTAGCTTGGGCAGCCTTTAAATCACAAACCGGTTCGGCTAATTTTGTAATAATTTGATTGTAAAAAGCCCAACCAACACATGCGCCCAGAATTATCCAAAGAACCGATTTGACTATTCGATTTCGAAGTTCACGGAAATGCTCGAGTAGCGGCATACGACCGCCTGGGGTGGCCGCCATGAAAATTACTTTTCTTCAGTTCCTTTGTCAGTGTTCTTTTCTGCATCCTTAGCAGAATCATCTTTCATCTCTTTTAGTTCGCCCTTAAAAATGCGCATTGATTTTCCTATGGAGCGTGCCGAATCTGGAAGGCGCTTTGCTCCAAAAAGGAGAACAAGGACGAGCAAGAGGAGAAGGATGTGACTTGGTTCGCGTAAAAACATGGCTTAACCCTATCGCACCAAGAGGAAATCAGCGATAGAGCGCCCGTACCTCCATGGCCCGTTTGTGAATCGACTCACGAAGGTCTTTCGGCTCGATGAGTTCGATACCTCCTAGCCCAGAGAAAACGGTGCGAAGTAACCAGTGTTCGCTAAATATTTTCACCTGGAGTGCAGCTTTCTTCTGAATCACACTTCCGCCAAGCGATTCCCTATTTCTCCTCAGATCTTTATGTAGCTTAACTGTCACATCCAGATGTGGCTTTTCATCCGATATCGCTTCGCTCTTCTTAGCTCTCTCTTCGAGAATGGCTAAATTGCTGATTCGATCTAATCTAAAAGTTCTCTGTGCACCACTGGAGTGACAATGAGCGACCATGTACTGAATTCCATGTTCAACTTTGCAATAAAGCGGGTCAACTCTTCGAGATGTTTTGGAGTCATTGCTTGGACTGTAATACGAGAATTCGAGCATTGACCGACCACTGATTGCTTCATTGATCAGCGATATATCAGCTGATGAAATCAACGGAGTAGCCGAAACTTGCGATTCCAAGTTAACGCCCAATTTATTGCGCAGAGTTGTCACTTCTGCGCGAATATCTTCATCTGATAAATCTGCCTCAATCAATGTCAGCCCTAAAATCAACGCGATTCGCTCTGTGGTCGCAAGAGAACGAATAGTTTTGAGCGTATCCGCATTGCGAATGAAGACATAATCAGATTCAAAATCCAATTCCATATAATCAAATTTGTTCTCGCCGCACATCCACAGTGCTTGCAGATCTTGCAAAAGCTCTTTTCTCTCAATCTTAAACTCCGCTGCCAATTCATCGACTGAGATGCCTTGGTGGCTATGCAAAAATGGAACCAAATCCAGCATTCGTGATGCTCGCTCGAGTGGCGTTGCCTTCTTAGCCATGTCGCACAATCAATTCATCTAGCGCTTGGATGACACGTTCTCTGACGATTTGAGGTTCAAGAACTTTGACATCATCGAGATGCCAGAGCACATCTCGGACGAGCTCATCGACCTCGCTATAAGACAGAGTTATTCGAATCCACTCGTCGTGATCAACAATATTCTCAGCGCGAGCCAGCAAGGTATGGGCCTTTCCACGCCTAATTTCCAAAGTTGCCTTCTCTATTTTTGCCTTTGACTGGAGCAGTGATTGCATTCGAAACTCTGCTGGAATCGAATAAGACAAATTCTTACCTTGATACGAGATTTCTCCCAATATGCGATCAAGTCGAAATACTCGTATATCGTTTTTATCCAAATCTCTTCCAGCAACATACCAATGACCGTTCTTGGTACCTGTCCCGTAGGGTTCTATGGCGCGAATCTGCTCTTTCAAATCTTCCTGAATGTAGGTAAAGGAAATCACTTGGCGATGTGAAACCGCATCGATTATCCGTGCGACATTGGGATCCACGGCTACGAGTCGGGGTGATATTTTTGGAATTCCGTCGAGATCCGATTCCACACCTAGCGATTTCAATTTCACGAGTGCAGATAGAGATGTCCCATCAAGGACAGAATCTTGCCAAGCCGTACTTGCTAAAGATAAGAGTCCTAATTGCGTAGGAGTTAAATCAGAGATTTCTAGTTGATAGTCATCAGCCCTAATACGGTAGCCAGCCTCGTCCTCGAAGAGTGGATCAAATGATCCGACTTCAATGGTGATACCCAAATTGCGTAAATCTTCCTTGTCGCGTTCAAACATGCGTTCTTTTGCATCGGCCTCACCTTCATAGCCTTCGATTGAATCAAAGATTTCATTTTTTGTAAGAAATCTCTTCGTGGCAAGAAGAGCGATAGTTAAACTAACGAGACGTTCACTCTTCCGCGACACCGTAGGCACCTTTAGCGGGTCTTCGTCGACGCGGAAGAACATCAACTCCCGGCGCCATTCTGCGACTCATGATGAGGAATCCGGTATGGCCAATCATTCTCTGCTGTGGGCGTACCGCAAGTCCTTCATGATGCCAACCGCGAACAATAGTTTCGGAACTTTCAGGTTCGGTAAATCGTCCATCGGATTTAAGTGCTTCAGCAGTTGCAGATAATTGTGTAGTTGTTGCTACATAGGCAAGAAAAACCCCACCTGGTCGAAGCGCCTCGGCAGCTGTGGCAACGCATTCCCAAGGCGCTAACATGTCCAAAACAACGCGATCAAAGGTTGCATCAACTTCCTGTTCTTGCAAATCCCCTACAGTCAAAGTCCATTGTTGTGGGAGTCCACCAAAATATTGTTCAACATTTGCGCGAGCATTGTCGGCAAATTCAGCGCGGCGTTCAACAGAGTGCACCGAACCCTTTTCACCTACTGCTCGAAGCAAGGACAATGTTAAAGCGCCACTTCCTACCCCAGCTTCAAGAACTTTCGCACCTGGGTAGATATCAGCAACGCCAACAATCATTGCAGCATCTTTGGGATAAACAATGGTGGCACCTCGTGGCATAGAGAGAACAAAATCCGCTAAGAGTGGTTTGAAAGCGGTGAACTTCAATCCAGCTGTAGTTGAAACTACCGAGCCTTCTGGAAGACCAACCAAATCGTCGTGATTAATCCAACCTTTGTGGGTATGCCATTCTTTTCCAGGCGCAATGGTGAATGAATACAACTTCCCTTTTGGATCGGTGAGTTGAATCCGATCACCGATATCAAAGACACCTGATTTCGACACAAGCGCATCCTAGATTAATGAGTGAAAGAACGTCAGTGCAGACGGGTATCGTGCGCGGAATGGAAATCTTGCGGCTCTCCCCTAGTCGTATCAACGATTTTCTCAACTGTCCACAGCTCTATAAATATCGCGCTATCGACCTATTGCCCGAACCCCCCAGCCTGGAAGCAGAACGTGGAAAATTGATTCATAGCGTTTTGGAAGACCTCTTTGAACTTCCTGCTGCAGATCGAAATCTTCAGAGCGCTACAGAAATTCTTCCAAAAAGTTGGCAGCGCGCTCTCCATGAAAATCAAGAGCTTCAATCACTTGTGACAGATGAAAAGGAATGGCTAGATCGAGCACAAGCACTTCTCACCAACTATTTTTCGATTGAAAAACCACAAACCTTCGAATCAACCTATCGCGAGATTCATTTAGAACGAGATTTAACGGATCAAATCTATCTACATGGATACGTGGATCGAATTGATATCGCTCCCACTGGTGAGGTTCGGATTGTTGACTATAAGACCGGAAAATCTCCGAAAGCCGGCTACGAAGAGAAGGCGCTCTTCCAACTCAGGGTTTATGCACTTCTCTACTGGAAGAACCACGGAGTTCTACCTACCTTGTTGCAATTGCTCTATCTCGGAGACTCCCAAGTGATTAAGAGCGGGATATCGGAGATTCAACTAGAAGCAACCGATCGGAAATTACGCAACATTGGCGATGAGATTTTGTCTGCTATTTCAGAAGAATTCTTTCCGCCCAAGAAATCAAAACTCTGCGATTGGTGTCATTTCAAAAGTATTTGTCCAGCACATAATCGCTAGTGTGAGCAATCAACGCTAGTTGGCGTTGAAATATTTCGCCTCTGGATGGTGCACAATAATCGCAGAAGTTGATTGCTCAGGATGAAGTTGAAATTCTTCTGAGAGCACAACCCCAATTCGTTCCGGTTCTAACAATTGACAGAGCAGCGTCTGCTGTTCGATGTCAGGACATGCGGGATAGCCGAAGGAATAACGAGATCCACGGTAACCCTGATCCAATATTCCTTGAATATCTGGTGAATCATCGCCGCGTACCGCCATCTCTTCTCGGATTCGAGCATGCCAGTGCTCTGCAAGAGCCTCGGTCAGTTGAACAGATAAACCGTGAATCTCAAGGTATTCGCGGTAGGCATTTTCTTCAAAAAGTTTATTGGCAGCTTTGCTGATGGTATTTCCCATAGTTACCACGTGGAAAGCAACAACATCTGTCTTTCCGCTTTCGCGTGATGCAAAGAAATCAGAGATACATAATCTTCGATCGCGCGATTGACGCGGGAATGAGAAACGCATCCTCTCTTTTCCCGTGAGTTCGCCTTCATGATGCAAAATCACAAGGTCGTTTCCCTCTGAAACACATGGGAAATAGCCGTACACAACAGCTGCTTCTAACCAACCTTGAGATTGAACCTCGTTGAGCAAACGGCGCAACCTAGGTCGACCTTCATTTTCAACCATCGCTTCGTATTCTCCACGTGCGCCTTTAAGTCCCCATTGCCCTACAAATAGCGCACGTTCGTCTAGCATCCCTAAATATTCAGCAAGCGGAATTCCCTTGACGATGCGCGAGCCAAAGAATGGAACACTTGGTATATCAATATCGATGGCAACATCGCTGCGCCGCGTATCAATTTCATTTGAATCAAAATTTCGATCCACCTTCTTCACGCGACGCTCACGCAGTTGTGGAAGAGCCGCTCCTTCTTCGCCTCTTTTGACCGCCATGACCGCATCCATGAGGCGCAAGCCTTCGAATGCATCACGTGCATAGCGAACTTCTCCTGGGAATAGTTGAGCTAAATCTTGTTCCACATATGTTCTAGTCAGCGCCGCTCCACCCAAAAGAATGGGCCATTTTTGATCCAACCCTCGCGCCGTAATCTCTTCTAAATTCTCTTTCATAATCACGGTGGATTTCACGAGCAAACCTGACATACCGATTGCATCAACATCGTTTTCAAGGGCTGCATCGATTATCTGATTGATGGTTTGCTTGATCCCGATATTGACTACCTGGTATCCATTATTGGAAAGGATAATGTCAACCAGATTTTTCCCAATGTCATGCACATCGCCCTTTACCGTGGCAAGCAGGATACGGCCTCTTCCAGAATCATCGCTCTTTTCCATATGTGGTTCTAAGTAGGCGACCGCAGATTTCATGACTTCTGCGCTTTGCAGTACGAAAGGTAATTGCATTTCGCCTTTGCCAAAGAGCTCTCCAACGGTTTTCATTCCCTCAAGGAGGTGATCATTGATGATGGCAAGCGGGGCAATTCCTTGCGCCATTGCTGTATCTAAATCATCGGTTAACCCAACTTTTTCGCCATCAATGATGCGCCGTTCTAGCCGTTTATCAAGTGGCAAAGCCGCTAGTTCGGCAGCACGAACATTGCGGGATGCGGCAAGTTCTACGCCTTCAAAGAGAGCTAAAAATTCAGTCAATGGATCGTAGGTACAGATATCACCTTCGTATCTGCGACGGTCATAGACCAAATCAAGAGCCACTTCCCTTTGACGTTCATCGATTCGCGCTAGCGGCGTGATCTTTGAGGGATGAACGATCGCTGAATCCAATCCTGCCGCCACACATTCATGAAGGAATACCGAGTTGAGGACAATACGAGCAGCTGGATTTAGTCCGAAGGAAACATTGCTGACACCTAAAGTAGTTTGAACGTCTGGATACTCACTCTTTAACGTTCGAATTGCATTGATTGTCTCTAGCGCATCGCGACGTGTTTCTTCTTGACCTGTAGCAATCGGAAAAGTGAGCGTGTCTATCAAAATGTCTCCGATTGCAACCGACCAATTTTCAGTCAAATCCTTAATCAAGCGTCGCGCTACTCGCAATTTCCATTCAGTTGTTCTTGCTTGGCCTTCTTCATCAATTGTGAGAGCAACAACTGATGCGCCGTGTTCGCGTACTAGTGGCATGATGCGAGCGAATCGCGAAGTAGGACCGTCTCCATCCTCATAATTGACTGAATTGATGACGCTTCGACCACCGAGAGCTTCAAGGCCAGCTTTGAGCACAGCAGGCTCGGTTGAATCCAAAACAATGGGAAGGGTTGATGATGTAGCAAATCGAGAAGCTAATTCGGTCATATCACGAACGCCATCGCGACCTACATAATCAACAGAGAGATCGAGCATATGAGCGCCGTCGCGAATTTGATCGCGCGCTATCTCAACACATGTTCCCCAATCTTCATTGATGAGCGCATCTCTAAAAGCTTTTGAACCATTGGCATTAGTTCGCTCACCGATAGCCATGTAAGTCTGATCTTGGCGGAATGGAACATATTGATAGAGCGAAGAAGCACCTGGTTCAATTGTGATGGTTCGATCTTTCGGCTTCCTTTCTGAAAGTCGATTCACCACTGCTTGAAGATGTTGTGGCGTAGTTCCACAGCATCCGCCAATAAGAGTGATTCCATAATCTTTTACAAATGTCTCAAGCGCGGTAGCAAGTTCCTCAGGTCCAAGCGGATACTCGGCTCCCTTTGCTCCCAAAATCGGAAGACCGGCATTAGGCATTACTGAAATAGCAACTCTGGCATTTTTGGAGAGATAACGAAGATGTTCAGACATCTCTGCAGGACCTGTTGCGCAGTTCAGACCGATGATGTCGATTGCAAGCGGTTCTAAAGCGTTGAGCGCTGCGCCAATCTCCGAACCAAGCAACATGGTTCCGGTAGTTTCAACAGTTACTTGCGCAATCAAAATGACATCGCGACCTGATTCTTCGATCGCCTTTCTGGCTCCGTTTACTGCAGATTTTGCTTGCAAAAGATCTTGAGTGGTTTCTATCAGCAGTGCATCACAGCCTGCATCGACTAGCCCTTTTGAGGCGGTGTAATAGGCATCTTTAAGATTTTGATAGGTAGTGTGGCCAAGACTGGGAAGTTTTGTTCCGGGCCCAAGTGAACCCAATACGAATCGTGGATGTTCTTTGGTACTAAATGCATCAGCAGCTTCTCTGGCAATCTTGCCCCCGGCGTAAGCGAGTTCGTAGATTCGATCTTCGATTCCATATTCAGCGAGGTTCGCCCAGTTGGCGCCGAAAGTATTTGTCTCAATTGCATCAACTCCGACCGCTAGGTACGCCTCATGAATAGAGCGAACCAATTCAGGCCGGGTGACATTGAGGATTTCGTTGCAACCTTCATGGTTTTGAAAGTCCGCAAGAGTTGGCTCGGCCGCTTGCAGCATTGTGCCCATCGCGCCATCGGCGATGATTGTGCGAGTTGCCAAGGCGCGGCGCAGTAATCCAGCTTCACGTGCGGTAGCAAGAGTCGTCACAATGCGCAGGTTACCCTAAGGTATTGATATGGAGATTCTTCAAATTCCAAATCTGCGCTCTCCCGTGATGGTTATCGCATTTTCGGGTTGGAATGATGCAGGTGAGGCTGCAACTGGAGCGGCATCACATCTACTTGGAACATGGACAGATCCTGAATTTGATGTCGTTCCTGAATTAATTGCCGAAGTTGATATTGAAGAATTTTATGATTTTCAAGTAAATCGCCCTTTGGTGTATATCGATGATTCAAGCATTAGAAACTTAACGTGGCCTGGAACTCAGATCTATGCGTTACAAACGCCTGAACTTCCCTGTGACTTCATCGTTGTTCGCGGTGTTGAACCATCCATGAAATGGAAAACCTTTACCAGCGAATTGCTCGATTTGGCAGATGATTGCGAAGTTGATCTCATCATTACTTTGGGATCGATGTTGGCCGATACCCCTCATACTCGACCAATCACGGTAAGCGGAAGCGGTGCGCATCCCGATATTGCAAAGCGTTTGGGAGTAGAAATCAGCAAATATGAAGGACCGACCGGAATTCTTGGCGTCATTCAAGATGGTTGTGTCAAACGATGCATAGATGCAATCTCATTGTGGGCAGCGATTCCCCATTACGCATCAAACTCTCCATCACCAAAGGCATCACTTGCTCTCATCAATGCGCTGGAGGATTTTCTTGAAATCGAAATCCCTCAAGGGAATCTCCCCGATGAAGCGGCAGATTGGGAGCGAGAAGTTACTGAGTTAGCAAAAGAAGATTCGGAAGTTGCAGAGTATGTAAAGGCGCTTGAGGAAAGTAAAGATGCTTCAGATTTGCCAGAAGCTACGGGTGAATCCATTGCAAAAGAGTTAGAGCGATTCCTTCGTAGGCAGAACGAGAAATAGCCTTAGAGCGCTATTCCCAATAGAGAATCTATCGCCCGCGATAACTCGCCCGCATTTCCACCTACTTCCCCGTTGTGAGTAGCCAAACACCAATTGCGAATTGCCGAAAGGGCTCTCGGTGAATCAAGATCCGATGAGAGCGCTGCGATGATCTCTGTTATCACTGATTCAGTAGGCGCGACATCTACCTTTGATAAATTGACACGTACATCTTCAATCTCTAGCGCTGCTCTCTTGAGGCATTCATTGCTCCACATGAAATCTTCTCGGTAATGTCGATCAAGAAGCGCCCAGCGAATAGCCATCGGGTCTGAACCTTCTGCGATCAAACGCGAAACAAAGACGAGATTGCCGAGAGATTTACTCATTTTCTCGCCATCAAGGCCAATCATTCCGGCGTGTACGTAGTGTCTGGCAAAAGGTTTTCCAGAAATGATGCGACTTTGGGCAGCTGACATCTCGTGATGCGGAAAGATTAAATCTGATCCGCCACCTTGGAAATCAACTGAATATTCACTCGTATCCTGTGAAGTATCCAAGTAGTGAAGGGCTATGGCGCTGCATTCAATATGCCACCCAGGACGACCAAATCCAAAAGGGCTCTGCCACGTAGGTTGATCTGGCTTAGAAGTTAACCACACTAAAGCATCGAATGGATCTTCCTTGCCCGCTCGATCAGGATCCCCGCCACGTTCTGCAAATAGTTTTCTTGCATCGATATCGGTCAGATGTGAGCGAGTACCGTATTCAGGATCTGCTTTCACGCGAAAATACATATCTTGATCAACTAAATATGTTGCTCCTGCTTCATGGAGTTTGGATATTGCATTCACTACCAAAGGCATGGCTTCAACCACACCGACGTAATGAGATGGTGGAATGATGTGTAAGGCGCTCATATCACTTCTAAAAAGTTCAATCTGGGATTGAGCTAGCTCTTGCCAATCAACGCCATCTCTAGCAGCTCGCTCGAGAAGAGGATCATCGATATCTGTAATGTTCTGGACAAAGAGAACCTCCGCTCCTGTTGCTTTCAGATACCGACAGAGAAGGTCAAAAGTAAGATATGTAGCAGCATGGCCAAGATGAGTAGCATCGTAAGGAGTAATCCCACACACATAGATTCGATACTTGCTTTTTTCAGCAACTGTGAGAGTTGAGTGAGTAGCGGTATCGAAGAGAGATAGAGCAGGGGTGTGAAATCTCTCCGGTAATTTCGGAATATATAACTCTGGCCACGATTTCACGTGAAAACCCTACTTTAAAAAGGTGGCCAAGGAATTGCTGGCCAATCTTCACTAGGAGATGGGAAAACGCCCGCTTTGTAAATCCGATCTATTCGATGCTCAAGTGCCTTAATTTCTGCATCGGAGAGAAGATTCTCAAAGAAGAATCGCTTTTCCTGAATGAGGTTTGCCAGATTCTTCAGTTGAGCTTTCTCTTTCTCAGTGAGCTCCTGATCAGCCCATTGCCAAAGGACAGTTCGTAATTTATCTTCTTCATGGAAAGTAACCCCATGGTCACATCCATACACATGGCCGCTATGGTCAGGGAGTAAATGTCCAATCTTTCGATCAGTATTGTTGATGACTGCATCAAAGAGCGCGAGCGAACGCAATCTCGCATCGTCGGTTCGATAGAACTCTGCTAGATCAACGGATTCATCAATTTCAATCCACTCTTGCACCATGCCTTCGCCAAATGGGCCATCGCGCAATACTGTGGTGGGAACCAAATGCCATCCCGCAAGCTCTGAGAGAATGTATGCGGCAAGTTCGCGCGAAGCCAAGTTACCTTCTGCAAAATCCCATAATGGTCGCTCCCCTGCGATGGGTTTATAAATAACATCGCGCGATACATCGCGCCACGTGCAGGTTCCAAATAGAGTCGCATTCGATGCATCAACCAAGCGGCCAGAGATGTGTAACTCTCCGTTCTCTAGATGCTCTTTAATGTTCTCCGGCGACATGGCTATCTCCGATAACCATTTGCACGTGGACAGAGATGCCCACGTGGATCTAATGGACCTCCGCAAAAAGGACACGGTTGTCGTCCAGCTGACATCAGTGCGCCCGTTCGCTTGGTAAATCGCTCTACTTCAGATGGGTCAATCAAGGCACGAACAATCTCTGCATCACTGTCGAGCAACTGTTCGTCAGAAAACTCAACGCTCTCATTGGCATTTTCAGAGATGGCTTGCATATCAATTTGTATGCGTTGCATGCTGGAATCAAAGGAAAGTCCAATAACACCAATGCGGAATTCTTCCTCAATGGGAGTATCGAGTGGTGCTTCATCTCGGGGCAAGGTCCGCAATATGAACGTTGGATCCATCTGTTTAATCTCTTTAACCATAAAATTGAGTCTTTCGGCCAGCGCCTGAACTTGCGTCTTCTCTAGGGAGAGAGAGACAAGTCGACTGTTCTCTCGAACTTGAATGAAGAATGTGCGCTCACCAGGCTGCCCCACTGTTCCCACAGTGAATCGATCAGGATTCTCAAAGAGATTTATTCGTGCCACTATTTTCGCTTCCCCTTGATGAGGCCACTTCCACCGCCAAGAAGTGATGTGGATACCTTGTTTTTTCCCAATAAATGAGAAATATTTGTGGTTGTATCGCTATAACAAAGAAGGCGTGCAGATTCTCCATCAAAATCAAGGATTGAAAGTGACGCTGGATTAATCACCAAGTTTTGGAAACTATTCAGCGGTACTCCGATGAGCTGTGCAATTGCCGCTTTAATGACATCACCATGTGAAATGAAGAGAAAAACCCCATTCTTCCTCTTTGCATGGCATTCGTGAATGGAGGCGAGAACTCGTTTCTGCGCCGATTGCATCCGTTCACCTTCAGGAAAAGTTACGGTGGCTGGCCGGTTCTGTACTTGTTTCCATAAAGGTTCACGTCGTAAAGCGCTCAGCTTTCTGCCGCTCCAGCGCCCGTAATCAACTTCGTTCAGCCCATCATCGATGACAAATTCTTTGACACCTCCAGCGAACTTTGAGGAGAGCCACGGTTGAATTGTTTGATGACATCGCTCTAGCGGACTAATCCTGATTTGATCAAAGGAGCTAGCACCAATGCGATCAATCAAGGCAATGGCTTGCTCGTGCCCTTGTTTACTTAAGGAGACTCCAGATAAACGACCCGACAATATCCCCGATTCGTTGGCCGTTGAATGCGCATGGCGCAAAAAGACTAAACGACTCATAAAGACAAGATTAGCGTTGATTATTGCTAAGGTCGCTTTGTGGAGATGCGTAGGGCAGGTAAGAGCGGATTAACTCTTTCTCGCATCGGACTTGGCACCATGACATGGGGTCGTGATACGGATGCGCACGAAGCTGCCGATCAATGCCGTGCGTATATCGAAGCCGGTGGCAATTTTCTCGACACATCGGCGACCTATGGCGACGGCGACTCAGAGCGAGTTATCGGAGGGCTTATCGGGACTCTCTTTAAGAGAGATGATGTTGTCATTGCTTCGAAAGCGGGAGTCACTTATCCCGAGGGCAATCGCATTATTAACAATTCTCGCGCAGCACTTATCGCAGAGCTTGATAAAACGCTTAATCGTCTAGAAACAGATTATCTAGATCTGTGGCAGATACATTCTTGGGATCCAAATAATCCTCTTGAAGACACCCTCTCGGCTCTTGATTACGCATATTCATCTGGGAAGGCTCGCTATGTTGGTATATGCAATTTTTCTGGATGGCAAACAGCTCGTGCAGTTACCTTGCAAGAATCCAACTCAGCAAAAGCCCCCATAACTTCCATTCAAATTGAATATTCTCTGCTCAACCGAGATGCAGAAGTAGAAATATTTCCATGTTCTGATGACACTGATATTGGAATTCTCGCATGGGCGCCGCTTGGTCGTGGAGTCCTGACTGGAAAATATCGCAATGGAATTCCCAGCGATTCTCGCGCGGCTGCGCCACATTTCGTGAAACATGTCGAACCTTACTTAGATGCTCATTCTTCGAAGATTGTTGAAGCGGTTGCTGTTGCAGCTGAGGGACTTGGTTTTGCTCCCCTAGAAGTTGCACTTGCTTGGGTCCGCGACACACCTGGCGTCACTTCTGCAATTGTTGGGGCACGCACTGGAGCTCAACTGCGTGGAATTTTACGAAGCGAAGAGATTTCATTGCCCATGGTTGTGCGCGATGCTCTTAATGAAGTTTCACTGTAACTCTATTTAGCAATTTTCTAAGAAGTTCTCCAATACGTTTACGCCAAACTCAAGTCCACTGATCGGAACACGCTCATCAACCCCATGAAAGAGAGCCATAAAGTCGAGATCTTCAGGAAGTCTGAGAGGACTGAACCCATATCCAACTATTCCAAGCTCTGAAAGCGCCTTGTTATCGGTTCCACCACTCATGAGATACGGAACTGGAATTCCTTCGGGGTCAAACTTCTTGATTGCTTGGCACATTGATTCAACCAAGTTTCCCTCAAAATCAACTTCAAGAGCGATATCGCGAGAAATCGTTTCAATCGCGATATCAGGACCAATCAAGTTCCTGATTGTTGAATTGAGCTCTTCTTCATAACCGGGAAGAAATCGTCCATCAACAACTGCTGTTGCCGTGCCAGGAATGACATTTGCTTTGTAACCTGCTTCTAACATGGTGGGATTAGCGGTGTTCTGCAGTGTTGCGCCAATCATCCTTGCAGTTGGACCTATCTCCTTGAGTAGAGGTCGTAGATCGTTTTCATCGTAAGGTCGTCCGGTTGCTTCAGCAATTTTCTTAAAGAGTTCTTTTACTACTTTGGTGTAGCGCTGTGGCCATGAATGCCGCCCTATTTTTGCAACCGCTTCGGTAAGTGCCGTAAGCGCATTCTCATCATTCATCATGGAGCCATGTCCAGCGCGACCTTGCGCAGTTAAACGCATCCAATGGATTCCCTTTTGCGCCGCTTCAATGAAATACAGACGCTTTCCACCACTTACCGTGACAGAGAATCCCCCAACCTCTGAGATCGCTTCGGAGCAACCGGCGAAAACTTCTGGATGATGCGCAACCATCCAGCGAGAACCGTATGTCATCCCCGCTTCTTCATCAGCAAAGAAAACGAGCGTGATATTGCGAGGTGGTTTATATCCGCTTCTCGCCCATTTTCGAACAATCGCAAGAATCATGGCATCAACATTCTTCATATCGACAGCACCTCGACCCCAAATTGCACCGTCGCGAATTTCCGCTGCAAATGGATCGACTGTCCAATCAGCTGCATTAGCCGGGACAACATCAATGTGTCCGTGTACAACTAAACCAGGGCGAGAAGAATCACTTCCTTCGATATGTGCAACAACATTGCAACGATTGGGCGCTGATTCGTAAATCGTGGCGGTAATTCCAACCTCCGCTAATGATCCAACAATGTATTCCGCTACTGCTTTCTCATCACCTTTGCCTTCGCCAAAATTTACTGACGGAATTCGAATCAGTTCTTGGCAAATTTTTACGACTTCACTTTCGAGGGTCATGGATACATTCTCCTCTCAAAGCATGGATAAATCTCAAGTTTTGCTTGTGCGCCAGCGCATTGCTATCGTTACCCAGTTATTCCATCCTGAAAGCGTAAGCCTCGCTTATTGCAATCGGGTGCTCGTCCGGGTGGCGGAATTGGCAGACGCGCTAGCTTGAGGTGCTAGTGCCCGCAAGGGCTTCGGGGTTCAAGTCCCCGTTCGGACACATCACAGCGTAAAAGCACATGAGGAGAAAAGTTGAATCTCTCTGAAGCACTCAGTCATATAAGAGAAATTCCTGATTACCCAAATCCCGGCATTCTTTTTAAAGATATCACTCCACTCTTATCCAATGGCAAAGCATTTGATGTGGTCATTGATGCCCTCTGTGAAGGTCTCACCCATGTTGATATCGTCGCAGGAATCGAAGCACGCGGATTCATTTTGGCAAGCGCCATGGCAACGAAACTTGGCGCTGGATTTGTACCCCTTCGTAAAGCGGGAAAATTGCCACATCACGTTTTCGCTCAATCTTATGAATTGGAATATGGGAGTGCGCAATTAGAAATTCACCAAGATGCTTTCCCTGTGGGGGCAAAAATTGTTCTTGTTGACGATGTACTTGCAACTGGTGGAACGCTAGCGGCGGCCACGAAATTGATTTCTGACGTGGGTGGGGTTCTTACCCAAATTTCAGTTCTCTTGGAGATTTCATTCCTCAATGGAAGAAGCAAAATTCTCGCCGACTGGCCAGAAGTGCGAGTGAAGGCTCTTCTCTCGTCCTGAAATGAGTTCTTCACTACAACTAAATTTCCGTTTAGTGGCAGGATACGGCTGTGGCTGAACTTGTCTATTACTGCGGCACCATGGATAGTGGCAAATCAACGCTTGCGCTCCAGACTGCTCACAACCATAAAAGTCGTGGTCGCAGTGGACTTATCTTTACCAGCCAGGATCGCGCAGGTGTAGGTGTCATCAGCTCCCGTTTAGGTTTGCAATCAGAAGCGATAGAGGTGTCGAGCAATCTAGATATTCACAATCTCGTAGTGGAGCGACTATCTATGGGAGAGAGAATTGATTACATCATCTGCGATGAGGCACAGTTTTATCAACCCATTCAAATCGATCAGTTAGCAAAAATCGTGGATGGCCTTGGAATCGATGTCTATGCTTTTGGAATTCTGGCAGATTTTCGCACCAAACTCTTTCCAGGTTCAGCACGCCTTGTAGAACTCGCTGACCGTGTAAATACCTTGCAAGTTGAAGCCCTCTGCTGGTGTGGGGCTCGTGCAACTCACAACGCTCGCACGGTAAATGGAGTCATGGTTGTTGAAGGCGAACAAGTTGTGGTTGGAGATGTTGGAAACACAGATTCCGTTGCTTACGAAGTTCTTTGTCGCAGACATCATATGCGTCAAGTAACTGCCAGGGCTTCGCGAGCAGGCCATATTTCCCATGACCCACTACCCTTTAAGGAGTCATAAATTTTGACAAGTAGATATCCCAAGAGGAGAGAATGATGAATACACGTGGTTATGCAGTCATGGAGGCTAAGAAGCCGCTCGTGCCATATCAATTTAATCGTCGCGAGTTGGGTGCCAACGATGTTGCTCTCGATATTCTCTATGCAGGTATTTGTCACTCTGACATCCATCAAGCCCGTGAGGAATGGGGACCAGCGCTATTTCCGATGGTTCCAGGACATGAAATTGCTGGCGTTGTTACCAGCGTTGGAAACAAGGTGACGAAATTCAAAGTGGGAGAAAAGATTGGTGTTGGTGTCTTTGTTGACTCATGCCGCACATGTTCATCATGCCAAGCTGGACTGCAACAATATTGTCTAGAAGGAATGACCGGAACATATAACGGATTAGAGCGCGATGGCGTAACTCCAGCTATGGGAGGTTATTGCAATTATTTTGTCATCAATGAAGATTACGCAGTTCATATTCCAGACAATCTCCCACTTGAAGGGGTTGCACCGTTAATGTGCGCCGGAATCACTTTGTACTCACCCATTAAACATTGGAAAGTTGGACCAGGAAAGAAAGTAGCGGTGATGGGCCTTGGTGGGCTCGGACATATGGGGGTTAAGTTTGCTGCAGCGCTCGGAGCCGATGTAACTGTCTTGTCTCATTCACCAAAGAAAGAAAGAGATGCTTTGGCGATGGGCGCACATCACTTTGTCGATACCAGCAATGCCGATAATTTTGCGAAGCATGCTGGCTCTTTTGATGTCATCCTCAATACTGTAAGTGCGGAATTGGATATCAACCAGTACCTCAATTTGCTCAAACTCGACGGAACCTTGGTGGTAATTGGTCTACCTGGCAAACCATATTCAGTTCACGTTGGATCCCTACTCAATGGCCGTAAATCTATTGGCGGATCCATGATTGGCGGAATTCCAGAGTTGCAAGAAATGCTTGACTTCTGTGGAAAGCATTCCATTGTGAGCGATGTAGAAGTAATCGCATCGGATTACATCAATGAGGCATACGAGCGCACCGTAGCAAGTGATGTGAAGTATCGCTTTGTCATTGACGCGAAGACTTTCTAACCTGTTGAAGCTCCTCTAACCCAGCGCTAGAACTATCACCGGTGCGGTTACGAGGGCTGGTAATAGATTGGCAACGGCAATTCGCTTGATTCCAAGTAACCGCAAACCGATTCCTACCAACATTAAACCACCAGCAATAGTCATTGCCTGAACTTGTGTAGTTGAGAGGATTTCTCCAAGGAAAAAACCAATGACAGTCCAGAAACCCTGATATATCGCAACAGGAATCGCTGATGCAGCGACTCCCCAACCTAACGATGAGGTAAATGCCATGGCAGCGAAGAAGTCGAGCGCTGATTTCAAAAACAATTGATCTAGCCCTTGAGACATCCCGTCACTGACGCTACCCAAAATAGCTAGTGGGCCAATGACAAAGAGAAGAGAAGCAGAAACAAATCCCTCGACAAAAGTTCCTTCAGATGATGCGCGAAATTTTCTCCTCAAATTTTCTCCGAAATGATCCAATTTTTTTTCAAGCTGCAACACTGATCCGATTAAACCGCCCACAAGCATTGCGGCCAAAATCGCGAGAATGGGAGTGCCCTTAGGAAGGCTTGCAATGAATTCTCTCGACCACAGTTCTGAAAGAGCGGAAGCGGCAGCCAAGATTGTGATGAGTCCGAGGATGTCGGTGATCAATTCCTGCGATCTCTCGGAAAATCGAGCACCAATCAAGATGCCAACACTAGAACCGATCAGAATTGCGACGATGTTGACCATAGTTCCAGCGCCGAGAAACTCTGGGAGAAAACTCACCTGCACACTATATGAGAGATTTCTCTACCGTATCAATGCGCAAATCGAAGATTACCCAGATTCTCACATTAGAATTCGTTGATGCGAGAAAATCGAATTGCCAATTTTCTCAAACCCCACAAGACCGTTCCTCACACACCGTGGCGTGGTAAATCGCGCTGGGATTTATCGCCATCTCGATTCGCTATCTTGTCTTTCGGACTCTCCATCTTCGGTCTCGGTGATTCATTACTTATTCAAGGCAATGTCGGCAATGCACCCTGGACAGTCTTTGCTCAGGGTTTAACGCTTAAAACCGATTTAAGCATCGGCTGGGCAACATTCATCATTAGCGTATGTGTACTTCTTATATGGATTCCACTGAAAGAGAAACCAGGTTTTGGAACCCTTGCAAATATTGTTTTAATAGCAACCTTTATTGAAATTGGAACAAAGATATTCCCGCTCCAACACTCTTTCATTCGAGGAGTGATTTTCGATCTCATCGGAATTGCACTCGTTGGTATTGGCTCTGCTTTGTACATCACCTGCGGACTTGGGCCAGGACCCCGAGACGGTGCCATGACAGGTATTCATTACCGGACTGGGATTCGTGTGGGACGAGTGCGCATGGGAATTGAAATCACCGTTCTCTGTATTGGATTCCTCTTAGGTGGCACAGTTGGAATCGGGACTGCTCTTTTTGCCCTCTTGATCGGCCAATCTGTGGCAATTTCTCTCGGAGTTCTCGCGCGTCTGACCCGCCAGTAATCCACGTCTCCCCTAGCCTTAAACCACCTTCCCTCGGTATGTGAGCCGTCATTTCACACGGGGTCGCAACCACCCCCGATAACAAAATTAGGAAGGAAATCATGCTCGATAGTTACTTCAAAATATCGGAGCGCGGATCAACTGTAGCTCGTGAAGTTCGAGGCGGTCTCGTCACATTCTTCACCATGGCATACATCGTCGCGCTCAATCCGCTCATTATTGGTCTTGCAAAAGATGCTGATGGGAAATTTATTGGTGGCGGAGATGCACCAAATCTTCCACTCGTTGCAGCAATGACTGCGTTGATGGCGGGAATACTCACAATTCTGATGGGTGTAGTTGGCAATTACCCACTTGCACTTGCTACTGGATTAGGTCTCAACACATTCGTTGCTGTTGGAATCGCATCCAAGATGACATGGGCCGATGCAATGGGCCTTGTTGTTTTAGAAGGATTGATTATCACCGTATTGGTTCTTACTGGATTTAGAACTGCAGTCTTTAAAGCAGTTCCGGCCCAGCTGAAAATCGCTATCTCTGTTGGTATCGGCCTTTTCATTGCCCTAATTGGACTTGTCGACGCTGGTTTCGTTCGCCGCACATCATCTGGACCAGTCCCTGTCACCCTGGGTGATGGTGGAACTTTGGTTGGATGGCCAATCATCGTCTTTGCCTTTGGACTCTTCTTAACTATCGGCTTAATGGTGAAGCGGACTAAGGCTGCGATTCTGATCGGAATCGTGCTTGCTACCGCACTTGCTGTGATTATCGAGACCACTCTCAAGATTGGTCCTAACTTTGATGGCAAGAATGTCAATCCAAAGGGCTGGGGACTTAATGTGCCAGCTATGCCAAAGGATATTGTGGCAACTCCAGACTTTAGCCTCTTCGGTCAATTTAACCTCTTTGGTTCACTTGATCGAATTCCTCTGATCACTGTCATCTTGTTGGTCTTCACACTACTTCTCTCAGACTTCTTCGACACAGTTGGAACTGTGACAGCTATTGGTCACGAAGCTGGATTGATTGATAAAGATGGCAACATTCCAAATAACGATCGCATTCTGCTCGTGGACTCCATTGCGGCAGCAGCTGGTGGAGCTGGAAGTATTTCTTCAAACACGAGTTATATCGAATCTGCATCTGGTGTAGGAGAAGGTGCACGTACTGGCCTTGCTTCGGTAGTGACAGGAATTTGTTTCTTGCTCACCACGTTCTTGGCACCGCTTGTTGCAATTATTCCTTACGAAGCCGCAACACCTGCACTTGTCATCGTTGGTTTCTTAATGATGACCCAAATCAAATCTATTGATTGGGATGATTATGGAATCGCAATCCCAGCGTTCCTCACTGTCATCCTTATGCCATTTACCTACAACATCTCAGTTGGAATTGGCGCTGGATTTGTTACCCATGTTGTGATCCGTTATATCCAAGGACGACGCAAGGATGTTCATCCGTTGTTGCTTTTGGTCTCGGGTCTCTTCATGATCTACTTCCTAACCTCTCCCATCAATGCTTGGGTAGGATAAGAAATAACATCTGAAATCAGCCCGTCTCCGAGTGAGGCGGGCTGATTTCTTTTACAGCCGCCAATCGACTGGCTCAACTCCAAGATTTTCTAAAATCCTATTTGCTGCAGAGAATGGTTGTGATCCAAAAAATCCTCTGTGAGCACTTAAGGGGCTCGGATGAACGCCAATAATGGCGCTCTTAAAGAAACTTGATACCTCTGCGGCGCTCTTACCCCACAAGATTGCGACTACCTTACCTTTACCTATTTCGCAGCAGATGTGATCGGTAACAACTTGCCATTCATAACCAACGTGGGAATTTGAAAATCCTACTTGTGCAGTAAGTACGCGGTTGAGCAGTAGAACGCCTTGATGGGACCATCTGGATAGATCGCCATTATCCGGTGCGGAAATGCGTAGATCAGATTGCAACTCAGTAAAAATATTCTTGAGCGACCTTGGAATCGGTCTCACATCAGCAGGAACCGAAAATGCTAATCCGTGTGCATGTCCTTGTGTTGGATAGGGATCCTGGCCAACGATCACTACTTTGACTGATTCAAAGGGCATGTGGAACGCAGCAAATATTTGATCATGCGGCGGAGCTATCTCTTGATCTGAAATTTTCTCCAGGATGGTATCAATAGTGGACCTCACTGGATCCAGAATGGGTTTCCAACTAGCGTGAACGAGCGGTAAATCTTGCGCCATCGAAATGTACTTCAAGTGGAATTTCAAAAATTGCCGATAAATGCTCTGAGGTAATCACCTGGGCAATTGGTCCAGATACTGCGATAGTCCCCTCTTTAAGAATGAGTGCATGAGTTGTTCCAACAGGAATCTCTTCAATGTGGTGGGTTACCAAAATTGAAGCGGGAGCCAAGGGATCTGCAGCAAATTCTGAAAATCTGCGAAGTAAATCTTCGCGACCACCGACATCCAAACCAGCGGCAGGTTCATCAAGCAAGAGCAACTCAGGATCCGCCATGAGGGCGCGCGAGATTTGAACTCGTTTTCTTTCACCATCGCTCAAAGTTCCGTAATCCCGTTCTGCCAATTCACGGACTCCAAAAGTAGTTAGTAGTGCAACGGCGCGAGACTCATCCCATAAATCGTAGGCTTCATTCCAGCGACCTAAAACTGCGTAGGCTGCAGTGAGTACTACATCCTTCACTTTTTCTTCATAAGGGATATCTTCTGAAATTAACGCACCACAAATTCCGATGCGAGTACGAAGTTCAAAGAGATCAACTTTCCCCATAGTTTTATCGAGAATGGAAACTTGGCCAGTAGTAGGAAAGATCCGAGTTCCCAAGATTTGAAGGAGCGTTGATTTACCAGCTCCATTCGGTCCTAAAATGACCCACCGCTCGCCTTCGAGTATTGAAAAATTGATTGGACCCAAGATAACGCGATTGCCACGTCGTACAGAGACATCATTCATCTCGAGTACTTTTTGGCTATTCATAGTGAGCCAAGATATATCTTGGTGATTGGTTTCGAGTCGAATTGACGCCCTAGGTGAAGTGATTCGCGATAATCTCACCCATATGAATCCGCGGGAGAGCCAATTTACTGGCCTAATTTTGGTGACAGGCGTTGATAAACCAGGCATTACTCAAGCGCTCTTTGAAACCCTAGCCCCTTTCTCCATCACCGTTTTGGATATTGAACAAGTTGTCATCCGAGATCGTTTGATTCTTACCGCTCTTATTCGGTTAGATCCTGCCCACGCGGCAGCTATAGATGCAGACCTTGCACTCTGTGCAAATCGCCTCAATATCGATATAGCAACCTCATTCCAAGAAGAAGCGTTGGAAACCATAGCGGCGAAAACAGGTTTACTCCACGTTGTATCTCTGAGCACTGCGATATTGCCGGAGGCCGTTTCTAAAATTGCAACTGCGATTGCATCCGCCGGCGGAAATATCGAGCGTATTCATCGAACTGCTAGTTATCCCATCACCGCAATTGAATTTGTAGTTTCGAGCGCCGATCAAAAGAGATTACGCACCGAGCTTCTCTCCGTTTCTGCAGATACAGGTGTAGATATTGCAGTGTCACCCGGTGGTCTTATGCGTCTTGCCAAGAAATTGGTAGTGATGGATGTTGATTCAACCTTGATTCAGCAAGAAGTCATCGAACTCTTAGCAGAGCATGCACATCAAGGCGAAGAAGTTAAAGCAATCACAGATTCGGCTATGCGGGGTGAAATAGATTTTGAAGAGAGTCTCAGGGCAAGAGTGGCACTTCTTGCAGGTTTATCAGAAACTGTCATATCCGATGTACGGGCAGAAATTGCGCTCACCCCTGGGGCACGAACTCTCATTTCAACTTTGAAGAAATTAGGCCACAGCGTTGCCGTTGTTTCGGGAGGATTCACAGAAGTGATTGAGCCCATCATCAAGGATCTTGGAATCACGCACTACAAAGCTAATAGCCTAGAAATCCAGGATGGTGTACTCACTGGAAAAGTTATTGGCTATTAGCTTTGTAGTGCGTGATT
>Ga0214923_10000726_pt1 | contig 49044 bp, 49 predicted proteins | sample LL1510_MetaG_FD_177993 | JGI IMG/M metagenome (GOLD analysis project Ga0214923, IMG submission 177993) | Freshwater microbial communities from Lake Lanier, Atlanta, Georgia, United States - LL-1510 | ecosystem: Environmental > Aquatic > Freshwater > Lake | place: USA: Georgia | collected...
AGCAGCACGGGGCGACCCTACTAGCCTGCCTTCATGGCATCTACCCAGGGCTTTAGCCTGACCTGCTGGAACACCCTTCATGGCATGGCAATTCCGCCAAATTCTGGGGCAACGCTTCAAAGCGCGGTAAGTCAGATGCTCCAAGAAGTTAATAGCGATGTAATCACTCTTCAAGAAGTTGATCTCAATCAAGAAAGATCATCTAGAGTTAATCAGGTAAGTCACATTGCCAAATTACTTGGCGCAAGTTATTGGGCCTTTGCTCCATCACTAATTGGAACTCCAGGAGAAAAATGGAGCGCAGTTGAAAGCGAGTTGATTTACACCCAAGACTCAGTGATTCCAAGCCAAGCAATGTATGGCATTGGAATTGTTTCAAAAGTAAGAGTTAATTCCTGGCATAGAGTAAATCTTGGAAAATCTGCTATTGGTATGCCACTTTTGGTTCCAGGTGAAAAAAGAGCGCAATTTATCTATGTCTCAGATGAACCAAGGAGCGCTCTAGTTGCAGAACTTGAAAATGGTCTTTCAATTAGTACCACTCACCTCTCATTTGTTCCAGGCAAGAATGTCACACAGCTAAGAAAGATAATCAAATGGCTTCCAAGTATTGCTGGAAAACATATCCTCACCGGAGACTTTAATCTTCCTTGGGGTCTAGCAGCAAAAATCTCTGGATGGCGAGATCTTGCCCCTGGTGCTACCTATCCATCATGGAAGCCAAATATCGAATTTGATTACATCTTAAGTAAAGATATCGATGTAGATCAGGTTAAGCCTTTGATTCATAAGCACAATGGCTTAAGTGATCACAGAGCTCTAAGTATTACAATTACTTAAGCAACTTCAGATTTTTTACTTAAGCTTTCTCGATGACTCTTATAGATTGAAAGTAGTTCATTTCGTTTGACTTCTGGCATATTAAAGCTAGCAGCATAGGCAGACCAGGCTTTTAATTGACTTAACTCAGTGCAACCATGAAGCTCTCTAATGAGCCGCTCCCAATCGCTCTTATTTAAAGCCTTTCCAGAGCCACCTCTGGCAGCCTTTGCCATCTCCTCCCGGCTTGGGCGCTTTCCTTTGGCAGCAAAACCTAAATTAGCAAGGCAGCGTCCAATACTTGAAGTCTCGCAATTCTCACTGGCATTAGCGCGATTAACTGGAGAGGTGCCTTCAATCTCTGTAGCAAAGCCAGTTGACTGCGGGCGAATATCTTCAGAGTTGGTATATGCCTCACTTCGACAGATCCATTCAATCCTGCCATCGCTGCGCTCGCATCTCTTTAGGTCAGTCAAGATTCTCCCCTGCGGATATTTGAGCCAGAACGCTCTTATGCGATTTTCAACTGGTTCGTAATCACTTAAATTAAAATAGCTCATTACTGCCCCACCGCCATCTCTAGCTCTTCAGCCATAACAGATGTTGGGGTGAGTGATCCACTTCGAAAGGCTTGACTCAAAACTTCTCGTCCACCACTTAAGAATCTGGTTGAAACATAAGAATCACGGCTATTAAAGGTAATGAAATCCAAGATCTCACCACTTCGCTTATAGATCGCTTTGCCATCAACATTTTCTACCGAGTCCATCACATGCTTTCTAAATGACTCTCTAATTGATTCAATGATTTCAAATTCATAATTGGACTTAACCCAATCAACAAAGGCTTTCTCATTTAGAACCTGCGGGGTATTTTTAGGTCTAATTAGCGAGACTTTAGCTATCTCCTCGCCCTCAAGTGCGGCTTTGGCTGAATCTGCGCCAACTTCCTCAAGAGCTTGCGCAAACTGCCTTCTTAGCCTGTCCTTGGCTTCTTTAGCAGCATCAGCAATAAGTGTTATTGCTGAGAGTTGAAAGGCTAGCTCTCGTAGATTCATCTGTGATACCTCCGGCTTATTTGCTTATGGAGGTGATTAAAGAGGGCGCCACTGACAATGGGGCAAAAGAGCCTATAAATCAGCGTGTTTAGCCCCTATTGGTTAGCTTTTTTAGCCTTTGAGGTAAGTCTTGATCTCTCGTTTTGATCAAAGATAACTTTTCTAATTCGCACCGTATTTGGAGTGACCTCAACACATTCATCTTCGCGGCAATACTCAAGTGCCTGCTCTAGATTTAATAGCTTTGGTGGAATTAACTTCTCAGTCTCATCGCTGCCAGAAGCGCGCATATTGGTTAACTTCTTTTCCCGTACAACATTTACATCCATATCCTCAGGCCTAGAATTTTCTCCAATAACCATTCCCTCATAGACATCAGCGCTTACCTCAACAAAGATTGTTCCGCGCTCCTGCAGACCAAAGATGGCATACGAGGTGGCAGTTCCTGATCTATCAGCAACAAGTGATCCAGTATTTCTAGTTCTTAACTCGCCATGCCATGCTTCATAGCCATCAAATACATGGTGAAGTAGGCCAGTTCCTCGAGTCTCAGTTAAGAATTCAGTTCTAAAACCAATTAAGCCGCGAGAAGGAACTTTGAAATCCATTCGGATCCATCCAGTTCCATGATTAACCATCTGCTCCATGCGACCTTTGCGAAGAGCCATTAGCTGGGTAATAACACCTAAGTAATCCTCTGGGGCATCGATAGTTAAACTCTCCATCGGTTCATGAAGTTTCCCATCAATCATCTTGGTAACAACCTGAGGCTTTCCAACGGTTAGTTCAAATCCTTCACGCCTCATCATTTCAACTAATACTGCAAGTTGAAGTTCTCCTCTTCCCTGCACCTCCCAAGTATCAGGTCGATCGGTTGGAAGAATTCGAAGTGAAACATTTCCAACTAGCTCAGCGTCAAGACGATTTTTAACTAAGCGAGCGGTTAATTTCTTGCCAACTCTTCCAGCAAGTGGTGAGGTATTAATTCCAATTGTCATAGAGATGCTTGGTTCATCAACAGTAATTAACGGCAGCGGATATGGATTTTCAGGATCTGCCAGAGTCTCACCCAAGGTAATAGTCTCAATTCCAGCAACAGCGATAATGTCTCCAGGGCCTGCTTTTGTGGCAGGAACCCGCTCAAGTCCTTCAGTAATCATCAACTCAGAGATCTTTACCTTGCTCTGAGTGCCATCAGTTTTAATCCAAGTCACCATCTGGCCCTTATTAATTTCACCCTCATGGACTCGGCATAGCGCAAGGCGTCCAAGATAAGGAGATGAATCAAGGTTAGTTACATGTGCTTGCAGTGGAGCTCCAAGGTGATACTTAGGAGCTGGGATAGTTTTAAAAATTACATCAAAGAGCACATCAAGATTTTCTTCATCAGGCATTCCGCCATCACTTGGCCTTGTTAGCGAGGCCCTTCCAGCTTTAGCTGAGGTGTAAACAATTGGAAAATCAATCTGTGATTCATCAGCATCAAGATCTAAGAAGAGGGCATAGGCCTCATCAACAACTGCTGCAATTCTTGCATCTGGGCGATCTACTTTATTGATAATCAAAATAACTGGAAGGTTCTTCTCCAAAGCTTTTCTTAACACAAATCTAGTCTGCGGAAGTGGTCCCTCTGAGGCATCAACTAGAAGTGCAACGCCATCAACCATCTCAAGTCCGCGTTCAACTTCCCCGCCAAAATCTGCGTGCCCTGGCGTATCGATTATATTAACAATGCTATCTCCGCGCTTTACCGCAGTATTTTTAGCAAGGATGGTAATTCCCTTTTCCCGCTCTAGATCCATCGAATCCATTAATCGATCTTGTGAATCTGCTTGCGCTTTATGGGCAGCAAAGGCTCCTGATTGCCATAACATGGCATCAACAAGTGTGGTCTTGCCATGATCTACGTGAGCAATAATGGCTAGATTTCTTAGCTCTTCACGGCTCTTTACCTCAAGGCCATTTAAGTGGGCAGATTTAATTACTCTAGACATTGAACCTAAATTCCACTACATCTCCATCAGCCATTACGTAATCCTTGCCTTCCATGCGAACTTTGCCCCTCGCCTTGGCCTCATTAAATGATCCAGCATCAACTAGATCAGTAAATGAAACAACTTCGGCCTTAATAAAGCCTTTCTGAAAATCACTATGAATTACACCGGCTGCCATAGGAGCGGTGTCGCCCTTATGAATGGTCCAAGCCCGAGCCTCTTTAGGACCTGCAGTTAGATATGTCTGCAAGCCAAGAGTTGCAAAACCAACGCGGGCAAGGCTACTTAACCCAGGCTCTGATAGTCCAATTGAGTTTAAAAGCTCAAGGGCTTCTGCCTCATCTAATTCAATTAACTCAGATTCAGTCTTTGCATCAAGAAAAATCGCCTCAGCTGGAGCAACCAGTGCTGCTAAACGCGCCTTTAACTCGCTATCTTGCAGCTCGCTAGCATCAAGATTAAAGAGATAGAGAAATGGCTTTGCTGTTAAAAGCTGGAGCTCTCTAATCAATGTTAAATCAATCTTTGATTGAGAGATCAAGCCACCTGATGAGATTACCTTCTCGGCCTCTTTAACTGCCTCAAGAACTACAGCTCTATCTTTTGCCTGCCTTGCCTCTTTTTCAATTCTTGGTATCGCTTTTTGAATTGTCTGAAGATCTGCTAATTGCAGCTCGGTATTGATAGTTTCAATATCACTTCCTGGATCAACTCTTCCCTCAACATGGACTACATCGCTATCGTTAAAAGCTCTAATCACTTGGCAGATCGCATCACATTCCCGGATATTGGCAAGAAATTTATTGCCAAGTCCTGCCCCCTCTGATGCTCCCTTAACAATTCCTGCAATATCAACAAAAGAAAGGGCTGCTGGAATGATCTTCTCTGAGGAAAATATCTTGGCAAGCACTGCCAGGCGCTCATCTGGCAGGCCAACTACGCCAACATTTGGCTCGATGGTTGCAAAGGGATAGTTAGCAGCTAGGACGTTATTTTTGGTTAAAGCGTTAAAAAGGGTCGATTTTCCGACATTGGGTAGACCCACGATTCCGATGGAGAGGCTCACAAGGGGTAGAGCCTAACTGCCAATGTCACCTCCTGATGCCACGATAGCGCCATGAACCCAGCGATCTATCTGCTTATTGGCTTGAGCATTGGCATAGGCCTTGGCCTTCTTATCGGCTACTTCCGCCTCAATAGTGAGCGGGGCAAAGTCTCACTTCTCAATACCCAGATCGAAGCTATGCGCCAAGAAGAGAGCCGTTTAACAACTCTTAATGAACAATTAAAAAGTGTTACAACTTCAATGGCGCAGTTAAATACTCAGAGCCAAGAGGCAGAGATCAAAAGAACTAGAGCTGAATCTGAAATGAGAAGTCAGATTGAGAATATGAAGTTAGGCAATGAGACCCTACTTAGAGAGACAACGAAGTTAGCTGGAGCACTTTCGAATTCCCAGACCCGTGGAAAATATGGCGAAGCGCAACTTGAAACTCTCTTAGAAAATGCTGGCCTATTGGAAAATGTTCACTTCTTCAAACAAGATTATCGCAGCAGCGGTAGCGAGATAACTAAACCAGATATCAAGATTGCTATTCCTGGTGGCAGTGAGTTATTTATCGATTCAAAGTTTCCCTTTGATCGCTTCCTTGAAGCAATAGTTGAAAAAGATCCCGCAGAGCGCACCAGGCTGATGCAGGCCCATGCTAAAGATTTAATGGGCCATGTGACCGCTCTTGCTAAAAGGGGTTATCAAGATAGTAATAATTCACCTGATTATGTAGTCCTCTTTGCTCCCTTTGAATCAATTCTTAGTGAAGCCCTCGATGTTGACCCACAACTTCTTCATAAGGCATTTGAAAAAAATGTCACTATCGCAACCCCCACCACCATGATGGCGCTTCTTAGAACCGTGGCTTATGTATTTAGTAGATCAGAGCTTGCAAGAAATGCCCAAGAAATTCAAGATCTTGCTGGCGAGCTACTTAAGAGAATAGGTAAAGTACATAGCAAGATAGAGACGCTAGGCGACCGGATTAAATCAACAGAGCGAGCCTTTAATGATCTAATTAAGAGCGCTGAGGAGAATGTAATCAAGCCAGCTAGGAAGATGGTCAAGCTTGGCGCTCCATCAAGCTCTAAATTAAAAGCTATTGAAGATATCGATGATGAGGTAAGGCAGGTTGCGCCAAAAGAACTTGAATCTGGAGCCTTAGATGATGGCGATGATGATTTAGATGAAGTTGAAGGCGATGAGAAGTAACCTGCCGAAGCCCCCGATCAAGAGTCCAATAAAGGGTGCGGGGCTAACAAAGCCTGGAGTAGTAGTTCTTCAATTCTTAGCTATTTCATTTGTTGCGCTAATTGAAATCTTCTTTAGATCAAATGTTGGCTTTCTAACTGGCCTTGCGATCTGGGCTTCTTATTATGGCGCGCTGATTTATGGTCGAGATGGAACTACTTATGTTGCAGTAGTTAATCCGCCACTTGCCTTTGGCCTTGCAGCGATATTGCTACTGCCATCAGTGGGCGGGGCATCGCTATCAATTACTCGTCTTGGGGTTGACCTAATTTCAGGACTTGCAAGCGTTGCGCCATTTTTAATCACTGGCTCAATTTTTGGCTGGTGGTATTACTTTAAAGAGCGAAGAAAACTACTTTCCAGCGGCTCTTAAATCTTTTCTTAGCTCAGGTGGGATAGCAAAGAGCAGGTGCTCCTCCATCGCGGTAACAGTCTCAACGTCGCTATAGCCTCGTCTATCAAGCTCAGTTAATAGATCAGTTACTAGAATTTCAGGAACAGATGCCCCGCTTGAAACACCTATTGTTTCAACCCCTTCAAACCAGCTATCTTCAAGCTGGTTTGCATAATCAATTAGATATCCAGCCTTTGCGCCATATTCCAGAGCAACTTCAACCAAACGCACAGAATTTGAAGAGTTCTTTGAACCAACTACAAGAACAAGGTCGGCCTCAGGAGCTATCTGCTTAATTGCCACTTGGCGATTCTGCGTTGCATAACAGATGTCATCAGATGGCGGATCTTGAAGATTTGGAAAGCGCTGCTTAAGAATTGCAACTGCATCAAGGGTTTCATCAACGCTTAGTGTGGTCTGGGAGAGCCAAGCAACTCCCTTATTTGGATCAATCTCAACACTTCTTGCTCCATCTAAGCCATCAACTAACTTCACATGATCTGGAGCTTCACCTGCTGTTCCTTCAACCTCTTCATGTCCCTCATGGCCAATGAGAAGAATCTGTAGATCATCTTTAGCAAAACGGCGCGCCTCCTGATGAACTTTAGTAACCAGGGGGCAGGTGGCATCAATAGTTTTTAAATTTCGCTGCGCTGCCTCTTTATGGACCTGAGGCGAGACGCCGTGAGCTGAGAAAATTACAATGGAACCCTCGGGCACCTCATCTGTCTCATCAACAAATATTGCGCCTTTTTTCTCAAGTGATGAAACCACATGAATATTATGAACAATCTGCTTTCGCACATAGACCGGGGCGCCATAGAGTTCAAGGGCCTTTTCAACAGTGATTACTGCTCGATCAACTCCTGCGCAATAGCCTCGCGGCGCAGCAAGCAGGACTCGTTTAGCCATAGCCCTATCCTATTAGCATTACCCAATGCTCGAAACTTCAAGTGAAAAGCCCGCCCCAGTAAGGGTTATCTCTGAGGCGATTAGTGAATATATAAATCGCTTAGGACAGGTTTGGGTTGAAGGAGAGATTGCTCAGTTAAATGATCGAGCTGGCTCTGGAATGATTTATATCAGGCTTAGAGATCCAAGCGTTGATATGTATTTAGAGGTCACTTGCCCAAGATCAGTTTTTAAAGCAGTAGCGCCACTTAGTGAAAATGCTCGAGTTGTAATTAATTCAAAAGTTAATTTCTATACCCCAACTGGGCGATTATCTTTAAGCGCTAAAGAGATCCGCCAGGTGGGCCTTGGTGAATTACTTGCTCGCCTTGAAGCGCTTAAAAAAGTTCTTGCAGCAGAGGGGCTTTTTGCTCTCGAGCGAAAAAGAAAGCTCCCATTTCTGCCAAATAAAGTTGGGCTGATTTGCGGCCGGGCAAGTGCTGCTGAAAAAGATGTTAAAGAGAATGCTCGAAGAAGATGGCCAGCCGTTCGCTTTGAAACTAGAGAGGTTGCAGTTCAAGGATCTGAGGCTGTTGTCCAAGTATCTGCCGCCTTGCGAGAGCTTGATAACGATCCAGAAGTTGATGTCATCATTATCACTAGAGGTGGCGGCTCATTTGAGGACCTGCTTGCCTTCTCAGATGAAGGGTTAGTCAGACTTGCTGCCTCTTGCAAGAAACCAATTGTTAGCGCTATTGGCCATGAACAAGATACTCCACTTCTTGATTTAGTTGCTGATGTTCGAGCTTCAACTCCAACAGATGCAGCAAAATTAGTAGTTCCTGATTTTCAAGAAGAGATTGGCAAAATCAAAAATCTAAGAGATCGCTCTGATAGAAAGATTAATGACCTAGTAATTCTTGAAATGACCAAGATTGTGAACTTAATCCAAAGACCTGTCATGAAAGATCCGCTAATTATGGTCACCTCAAGGCAGGAGATAATTTCAGGCTTTATATCGCGCTCCTTTATGAGCATGAACTCAAAGCTGCTTAGAGCCTTTGATGAAGTAACCCATATAGCTGCCAGGGTTAGAACTCTCTCCCCGCAAGCCACTCTTGATCGCGGATATTCCGTGGTTCAAAAAGGCGATGGCGTTATTGTCAAAGATCCAGCCGCGCTTGCCCCAGGTGAGCAGATAAAGTTACGTATGGCTAAAGGTGTGGCGCTTGCGACAGCTAGTGGCAACCAAGAAGATATTAAAAGCGAGTAGATTACGAATATGGCCCAGCTAAGTTATGAACAAGCTCGAGATGAGCTAGCAAGCGTTGTAGCAACCCTTGAAGCTGGCGGGGTTGGTTTGGAAGAATCTTTAAAACTCTGGGAGCGCGGTGAGCAGCTTGCTGCAATCTGTCAGCAGTGGCTCGATGGCGCAAGGGCAAAACTCGAGGCAGCAAAATCTCAAGTAGAAGCTGAGTAAGTCATGCCGGAATTTATCTATGAAGATCTACTTCCGGTTGGGCCAGATACCACGCAATATCGCCTAGTTAGTAAAGAAGGGGTCTCAACTTTTCAAGGCGATGGAAAGACTTTCCTTAAAGTATCTCCTGAGGCAATTAGAAACTTAACTGAGGTAGCCCTCCACGATATCTCTCACTATCTCCGAAGTGAACATTTACAACAGCTAGCAAATATCCTTAAAGATCCAGAGAGCTCTGCCAATGATCGCTTTGTTGCACTTGATTTACTTAAAAATGCCAATATCGCAGCGGGTGGAATTCTTCCGATGTGCCAAGACACTGGAACTGCAATTGTCATGGGCAAAAAAGGCCAGCAGGTATTAACTTCAGAGCAAGATGAAGTAACAATTTCTAAGGGAATTTATGATGCATTTACCAAGCTAAATCTGCGCTACTCCCAACTTGCACCTGTCACAACTTGGCAGGAGAAGAACACTGGTAATAACCTGCCGGCTCAAGTTGAGATCTACTCTGATTATAAGAACGCGCAGGAATATAACTTTCTCTTTATTGCTAAAGGCGGCGGGAGTGCTAATAAGTCATTTCTCTATCAAGAGACCAAGGCAATCCTAAATCCAACATCCTTTATCACCTGGCTGGAGGAGAAGCTGCGCTCACTTGGAACTGCTGCTTGCCCTCCCTATCACCTAGCAATTGTTATTGGCGGAACATCAGCAGAGTTCACAGCAAAGACGGCAAAGCTTGCCTCAACAAAATATCTAGATTCACTACCCACAACAGGTGATGCTAGAACCGGAAGAGCCTTTAGAGATATAGAACTTGAAAAAGAGGTTTTAGCCCTGACCCAGAAACTTGGAATCGGGGCGCAATTTGGCGGCAAATACTTCTGCCATGATGTAAGAGTCATTCGCCTTCCAAGACATGGCGCCTCGCTTCCTATTGCAATTGCAGTTTCTTGCTCAGCAGATCGCCAGGCAAAAGCGAAGATCACTAAAGATGGCGTATTTATTGAAGTTTTGGAGCGCGATCCAGCCCAATTCTTGCCAGAGACTACCGATGATCACTTAGATGAGAACGTAGTAAATATCGATCTAAACCAAAGCATGGCCCAAATTTTATCTGAGCTTTCAAAGCACCCTGTAAAGACTCGTTTATCACTTACCGGAACCATGGTTGTGGCAAGAGATCTAGCCCATGCAAAATTAAAAGAGTTGGTTGATTCTGGAAAAAGCCTTCCTGAATATTTTAAGAAGTATCCAGTTTATTACGCAGGACCTGCCAAGACTCCAAAAGGATATGCCTCAGGATCTTTTGGACCAACAACTGCAGGAAGAATGGATTCCTATGTTGAGTATTTTCAAGCACTTGGCGGTTCGCTAATAATGCTTGCTAAGGGAAATCGCTCCAAACAAGTTAGTGATGCCTGCAAGAAAAATGGTGGTTTCTATCTTGGCTCTATTGGAGGACCTGCCGCTCGCCTGGCGCAAGATTGCATAAAGAAAGTTGAAGTTCTTGATTATGAAGAACTTGGTATGGAGGCAGTTTGGAAGATTGAAGTTGAAAACTTTCCAGCATTTATTGTTGTCGATGATAAAGGAAATGATTTCTTTAACGGCTCACTCAAACCGTTAACTATTGGTGTAAAACCAGAGAGCTCTTTTTAGTAATATCTCGAGCGTTTAAATTTAGCTAGCGCCTTGCACGGAGTCTCATATCGAATATCGATATATCTCAAACCCCACTGAATCTGAGTCACCGGGTTTGTTCTCCAATCGGTCCCCACAACTTCCATCTTTGTGGCAGGAAGCGCTTGGGGAATTCCATGAGCGCCAGTTCTAGGATTTCTCGCCTTATAGTTCCAATGGCTCTCTTTAGTCCATAAAGTATCTAGGCAGGAGAACTGATTGCTGCCCCAACCATAACTCTCCTTGGCCATCTCCTTGCCAACTGCTCGAGCTCCCTTGGGGGTTCTAGCCTGCTCAACTTTTTGAATCATCACCGAAACTAGCAACATATCCCAAGCCATCACCGATGAGCGATCGCTCATCTCAATTAACGTTGGCCAAGTCGGCTCTAATTCCCCTGGCACGCTGACCTTTAGAGTCTCAGTTGAATCGGCAACTAGGAGCTCTAGGCGATCTGGAGTTAGCGGCTGGGCATGGGAGATCTCAACAGAGGAGATAAAGAGGGTCGCAAAAGCGAGAGCAAAAATCGCAGGGCGGTTTAGCAACATCTTTCTACCTCCTTAGCGCTGAAAGATCAGAGCCAGGCTCGAGGGTACTTCGGGGGGAATGGGGCTTAGGGTTACAAAATCAGGGGTGAGGGGCAAATTAAAACCTGCGAGTGGCGAAAAAAGATTAAATTCACAGCAACTGTGGATAAGAAAAGTGCAGGTCAGCCCCTATAAAGTCCGAAATGCCCTATTTGTAGTAAAACCCTAATTATCAGGCGTAGAGCTGAACCGGATCCTCTAGAAGCTCAGTTATTAGAGCTGCGATCTGTGAGCGTTCAGAGCGAGTAAGAGTCACATGAGCAAAGAGCGGGTGGCCTTTGAGCGACTCCACGACAGCAACGACTCCATCATGGCGGCCCACGCGCAGGTTATCCCGCTGGGCGACATCATGGGTGAGCACCACCCTGGAGCCCTGCCCGATTCGAGAGAGCACGGTTAGAAGAACTCCTCGCTCTAGAGATTGGGCCTCATCGACAATGACAAAAGAGTCATGGAGTGAGCGACCTCGTATGTGAGTTAGCGGAAGGACCTCAATGAGACCGCGATCTAAAATCTCTTCAATTACCTGGGCTGAGACAACTGCTCCAAGAGTGTCAAAGACTGCTTGCGCCCAAGGAGACATCTTCTCCCCTTCGCTTCCTGGCAAATACCCAAGTTCTTGCCCTCCCACTGGATAAAGCGGGCGGAAGACAATTATTTTTTTATGGAGACGACGTTCCAGAACTGCCTCAAGGCCTGCGCAGAGAGCAAGCGCAGACTTTCCGGTTCCTGCCCGTCCACCGAGAGAAACAATTCCGATCTCGTTATCAAGAAGGAGATCTAGCGCAATGCGTTGCTCAGCTGATCTGCCATGAATTCCAAATGCGCTCTTATCTCCTCGCACCAGGAAGAGATTTTTATCTGCATTTACTCTTGCAAGTGCGCTTCCTTTTTCAGAGTGAAGCACAACACCGGTATGTACTGGAAGATCTTTAACTTCTGGAGCGCTGACCTTATCGCCGGCATAGAGGGCATCAATAGTTTTACTACCAACGCTTATCTCTGCCATTCCGGTCCAACCACTACTTGGAGCAAGTTCGGCGCGATACTCATCAGCGCTTACTCCTACAGATGATGCTTTAACCCTTAAGGGAAGATCCTTAGTAACTAATACAACATCTTTTCCTTCACTTACTAAATTTCTGGCAACAGCTAAAATTCTTGAATCATTTGTGCCATCACGCAAGAATCCATGTGGCAGAGTTGAAGTATCAGTGTGGTTTAACTCAACTGAGAGAGTTCCGCCACTTGCCGTAATTTTTAGCGGTTTATCAAGTCTTCCATGGCTAACTCTTAAATCATCAAGTTTTCTTAAGGCCGCTCTGGCAAAGTATCCAAGTTCGGGATGATCTCGCTTTGATTCAAGCTCTCCGATTACCGCTATTGGAATGATGATTTCATGCTCATCAAAGCGGAAGAGGGCTGAAGGGTCTGCTAACAGGACGCTGGTATCTAGAACGTAGGTCTTGCGACCTTCGGAGCTAGCGCGGGCCACGGAACTCCTTGCTTATTCTGTTGTTATAGGGCTCTTTCCGCCTGAATTAGGCGGAATTGCCAGGGAAGTAGCACGAGAAAAAGGTAAGTCCTAGAAGCCTTGAAATCACGCGACACGCTCAAGTTCAACTTGAGGTTTTTATCACCTGCCTAGACGTCGCTCTCTCATCGAATAGGCGCGAAGTGCTCGGAGAAAATCGACCCGGCGAAAATCTGGCCAATATGCCTCGCAGAAATAAAATTCAGATTGATGGCTCTGCCAAAGCAGAAACCCACCAAGTCTTTGTTCCCCTGAAGTTCTAATCACCAACTCAGGGTCTGGTTGCCCTGCGGTGTAGAGATATTGATCCAGTGAGTTAACCGTTAATTCATCTTTTATTTGCGCGACATCCTTTCCAGCTCTCGTTGCTGAATCAAGATAACTCTTAACTGCATCAACTATTTCAAGTCGGCCGCCGTAGCCAATTGCTACATTAACTTTTAGACCAGCAATACCTGAGCTCTTAGCCTCAATTCGCTTGAGCTGTGATTGGAGTTTCTCTGGCAGTAATTCAAGAGAGCCCAAAACCTTGATACTCCATCTATCAGTTTCGCCAAGTGACTCAACAGTTGATCCAATGATTTCCATTAGAGAATCTAGTTCTTCGGGGCTACGCTTTAAATTATCACTGGAGAGCAGCCATAACGTCACTACATCTATTTCAGTCTGCTCACACCAAGTAAGCAGCTCAATAATCTTGCTAGCTCCCGCTCTATGGCCATGAGCTGATGAGGTGTCGCCATTTAGTGATGGATTCTCTTTAGCCCATCTTCTATTGCCATCTAAAATTACTGCGATATGGCGCGGTGTCTTACCCAAATCAAGCTTTGCAAGTAAGCGCTTTTCATAGAGGGGATAGAGCGCTGACTTGATTAGAGTTTTGGCCCTCATGAGAGTGGAAATTGCCTCATAACTCGACGCTCAGCAATAAATGAAGCAATCGGAAGGGTTCCTGCCAAAATGAATAAGATCATGCGTTTGATAGTAAAGCGAGCCCTTGCGGTGAAGTGAATCGCTGCTAGGACATAGAAGGCATAGATATAGCCATGGACAAAGGGAATCCACTTAACTTTTGCCTCCAAATCCGGATTATCAAGTAAATAGACCACCGGAAGTTCAACAAACCAGAGCAGAAGCGACATGATTCCAGCTGCTATCGCCATGAAGCGAAACCTCTTAATTACCCCGTTCATTGCCCTGCCTCTTTCGTGATACTTGATAGAAGGGTAAGAAAAGTACTACCAATGCCATGAGCCACCAAATAACGACATAGGAGATATGTTGCCAGTAATAGCCAGGCACGCTCGGCTTTGCTGGATCTAGCTCTGGGCGCTTTAGATCAATTTCTACCCCGTTAATTTTCTCACTTTGCGCTAGAACAAATCCATCGAAGAGTTTTTGCTCATAGCTTGAAACCAATAGCGCCGGATCAATTCTGCTCAACTTTGATGAAGCCTTCTCCGCTCGATCATCAAATTGTCTATTAAAGAGTCGTCCGGTGATTTCAACGCTACCAATGGGAAGTTCTGAATTAGAAACACTTCGCACGACCAATATCGCTCCACCTGAATCAACTTCAAATAGGCCAACAATCCAATCTGCTTTAACTCCAGATTTATCTTCTTGGTTGGGGGCAATGTATTGCTCAAGATATCTTCCACTGAAGCGAACTATTTGATTGATTGAGTCATCACTTAGGTTCTCACCAGGGATCGCTACCTGCGATAGATTTATTATTGGTCTTTCGATATAAGGCTTTTGTAGCTCTTGAAACTCTTCTGCCCGATCTAATTGCCAAAAGCCAAGTCTTATAAATGTTGCACATAGAATGAGAACTATAAGGGCTGCGCCAACTTTGCTCGGCAACTCCCTCTTACTTATTTTCATCATTTAGGCGACGCTGATCCATCCTCTTCCAGCGTTTATAGAAACTTCTAAGCAAGAAAACTGTGGCAAGAGTTAGAAATATCATCGTCATTGAGCCTGCGATACCCGCGTCATAAACAGTTGCTTCCATGTAATCATTCTCCCATGAGTCAGCAGATAGGCGGCAACGAAGAGTTTCTTGCCCAGCGCTATGGGAAAAAGGGCTCAAATACCTGGCGCTATATAGCAGCGCTACTGCTACTCACTGCTATTCCATGGTTAATTTGGAGCGCATGGCATCATTCGAATCCAGAGATTCGAGTTACTTTAATTAGCTTTCAAAATGAGCAAGATACTTCAATTGAAATCACCTATTTGATTCAAAGGCGAGATCCATCCCTTGCCTTAAATTGCACTTTGGTTGCCAGGGATTTTGATAAGAATGTGGTGGGAGAAATTGCGGTAGCTATCCCTGGTTCGAGCCAAAGCTCGCTGACTAGAAATGACCAGATTCCAACCCGGCTAAGGGCAGTTAATGCTTCGGTTCTAAACTGTGATGCAATAGATTCAAAAGGAAAGTAACCTCTACGCCTATGAGTAAAAGTTGGTTGACCCAAGAAGCTGCAGATCGTCTCGCTGCAGAGCTTGCCAGCCTTGAAACAACTGGACGCTCTGAGATTATTAAAAAGATTGAATCAGCAAGAGCTGAAGGTGATTTAAAGGAAAATGGCGGATATCACGCGGCTCGTGAGGAGCAGGGAAAGATTGAAGCTCGCATCCGTCAACTAAAGCATATGTTGGAAAATGCTGAAATTGGAACTGCTCCAATTAATGTAGATGGCTTGATTTCACCTGGCATGAGAGTAACTGTTGAAATTATGGGCGATGAAATGGAATTTCTACTTGGCTCAAGAGAGATTTCTTCAGGAGATTTAGAAGTCTATAGTGAAAAGTCTCCGTTGGGAGCTGCTGTGATGGGGGCAAAGATTGGAGAAACAAAATCTTACAACGCCCCAAATGGTAAGACGATTACCGTAAAAATATTAAAAGCAGAGGTTTATAGCTAATTACTTAGAAGCAGTGTTAATGTATTTGCGAACACTTAGAGGAATAAAGATAGCCATAATAATCACCATATAAATCAAGGACATTTCAAGAGGATTCTGGCTAGGCCAAGAATTAGCAGTGACGCCAAAAATATTCTGTAGTCCAAATAATTCTCTACACCCTGCCACCATGGTTGAAACCGGGTTCCATTCAGCAAAGTACTGCAGCGCCTTTGGCATTCCTGTGGTTGGAGCAAAAGCATTTGAAAGGAAAGTTAAAGGAAATACCGCAATAAAGACCGCAGCATTGGCTACTCGCGCTGAACGAACCGAGAGACCAATTAATACCCCAACCCAAGCCATTGCAAAACCAAAGAGAAGCAGGAATGCAAAGCCAAGTAAAACGTTTAAGAAGCCAGAAGATGGACGCCATCCCACGGCAAATCCGGCTAGCCCCATAACTGCCAAGACCACGATATTCAGTGCGCCATCTCCAAGAGTTCTACCAAAAACCACAGCTGACCTTGAGATAGGAAGTGATCTAAATCGATCAATCAAACCTTTCTGCATATCTTCAGCAAGCCCTACTGCAGTTCCTGCCAGAGTAAAAGCAACGGTTTGAACGAAAATTCCAGGCATAAGAAGTTGCACATAATCCACCCCAGGAATGCCCGTGGAGATTGAGCCGCCAAATACATACCTAAATAACAAGACAAACATCACTGGCTGGATGGTTGAGAAAATCAATACTTCAGGAACTCGAATCAATTGAAGCAGTTGGCGCTTAGTGATAATTAATGAATCTGAGATAGCGTACTTAATCACTTTCTCCTGCCTCTCTTTTCTGTCGCCTCTAACTCTTCAGACTTTTTCTCTTCTGCTACATGGCCAGTCAGCGCTATAAATACATCATCAAGCGATGGTCTCTTAAGCGCAATATCTAATGGGTGGATCCCTAACTCATCAAGTGAGCGAACTGCCTCAATTAGCGCCCTCGAACCAGTGGTAACCGGCGCTGAGACTTGGCGAGAACCCTCCTCAACCAATACTTTTCCAGTGCTAACTTTGCCAACAATCTCTGCCACCTGCTTTAAATCTTTGGCCTCTGCCACAATCTCTAGGCGTTCTCCGCCAACTTCTTTCTTCAACTGATCCGAAGTTCCTCTGGCTATGACTTTGCCGTGATCGATAACAGCAATCTCATTTGCTAGCTGATCAGCCTCTTCCAGATATTGGGTGGTAAGAAGCAAAGTGGTTCCGTCTTTAACTAGACCTTGTATAACCTCCCACATTTCAATTCGCCCTCTTGGATCAAGGCCAGTTGTTGGTTCATCAAGAAATAAAATTTTTGGTTTAACGATTAGAGAAGCAGCAAGATCCAACCTTCTTCTCATTCCACCAGAGTAAGTTTTAATAGGGCGTTTGGCAGCATCAGTTAGTGAGAATTGCTCAAGTAATTCATTGGAACGCTTCTTCGCTGCTGCAGGAGATAGATGATAGAGGCGGCTAAACATTGTTAAGTTATCCCAGCCCGTGAGAGTTTCATCAACTGCGGCATACTGACCTGATAATCCAATTACCTCACGGACTTTGCCTGGATTCTTGATCACATCAATTCCAGCAACGCTGGCCTTTCCTGAATCTGGAGTAAGAAGTGTTGCCAAAATTCTAACTGTTGTTGTTTTACCAGCTCCATTGGGACCAAGAACGCCAAGAACTGTTCCCTCTTCAACTTCTAGGCTCAAGCCATCAAGAGCTCTTACTTTGCCCTTGTCGTAAGTTTTGATTAGATTCTCTGCAATAACTGCTTTCACGGGCTAGATAGTAGTAATCTTCGCTCCCTAATGCCAAATACGCTTCGCTGGAAAGGCTTGATTTAAGATTAAATTCAACTCACCCTTCCGGGGCCTTCCTACGGAAGTTGCGGTACTAACCTCAATATCTTTTCTTGTAGCTGTGGGTTTCGGGCTAATCATTCCTGCCATTCCAATCTTTGCGAAAACTTTCGGTGTTTCCAATACTTTAATTGGGTTAATCATCTCTTCGTTTGCCATTATGCGATTTATATCTGGGTTATTTGCCGGAAAATTGGTAGACCGATTTGGCGAGAGACTAGTGCTAGGCGCAGGCCTATTTATGGTTTCGCTCTTTACTCTGATTTCAGGCCTTGCCCAGAGCTACGAACAACTCTTGATATTTCGAACTGCTGGAGGCCTGGGTTCGTCTATGTTCTCTGTCTCTGCTGGCGCGCTAATTCTTCGAGTCGTTTCAGATAATCAGCGGGGCCAGGCACAATCTCTTTATAACGGCGGTTTTATTGCTGGAGGAGTTGCAGGTCCGGCATTTGGAGGTGCCTTAATTGCTCTCTCTCCTAGAGCACCATTTTTTATCTACTCAGCTCTTTTAATTGTGGCAGGAATTGTATCTCTAATTTTTCTTCATGAAAGTAGATTGGGCGCAAAAGTTGAGCAAGGTAGCCAGGAGCGCGCACTAACAATTAAAGAAGCACTAGCTATCAAGCCTTATCTTTACTCACTATTTCTAGCATTTCTTGGAAGCTGGATTCTCTTTGGTATGCGCTCATCTATCCTGCCACTCTTTGTTGTGGAAGATCTCAAAGCAAGTCCATCTCTTGTGGGCTTGAGTTTTACCGTAGCCCTTATTGCTCAGGGTTCAGTGATGGTAAGAGCTGGGAAACACTCAGATAAAAATGGACGAAAACCAGTAATCCTTGCGGGATTTTCTATCGTCATGGCCTCTCTTGGAATTCTCTTTCTTGCCAATAATGTCACAGTCTATTTAATTGCGATGATCGTTATGGGCCTTGGCGCTGGCTTTGCTGCATCTGCTGGCGCAATTGTTGGCGATGTAATCAAAGGAAAGAGTGGAAAGGTTTACGCATTCTGGCAGATGGCAGGAGATGCCGGAATGATGGTTGGGCCAGTCTTGCTTGGCTTTATCTCTGATGCCTTCTCTTATAGAACAGCGATAGGAGTGAGTGCTGCAGTGTTTTCACTTGCAATCATTGTGGCGCTAAAAATCCCCGAGACAAATTCTGCCCATCTCGGGGATTCTAGGAAACCTTCTATAAATGAGGTCTAATTAATCATTTCCGCGAAGTATTGAGATCAAGCGCAATACTTCTAGATATAGCCAGACCATAGTCATCAATAGTCCAAATCCAGCTCGCCAGGATTCCTGTTGTGGCACTCCAGCTCGCACTCCCTCTTCGATTTGATCAAAGTCAAGGATCAAGAAGAAAGATGCAATAGCAACTCCTGCCACAGCAAGAAGTGGTCCAAAGCCGCTGAGGCCATAAAGTCCTGCGCCGCCGCCAAGTCCAAAGAATGATCCAATTAAACTTCCAAGGGCGAGAACTAGATAACCAATTGCTGCGCCAAGAAGCATCCTGGTGAATTTAGGAGTTACACGAAGGCGTCCACTCTTGTAGAGAGTAAGCATTCCGATAAAAGCTGCTGCGGTTGCAACAATTGCTTGCTGAACAATTCCAGGATAAAAGAGTTCATAGGTCTTACTAATTATTCCTAGAACTAAACCTTGGCAGACTGCATAAGCTAAATAAACTCCTGGACGAATTGTCTTGCTAAAAATTCCAATCATCGCAGTTACTAATCCTCCGATAAAACCGAGAAGAAGTAAGCCGCCACCGAGATTGAAATACCAAGCAGCTGCGCCAACCAGGGCTGAGGTTCCAAAGAGCATCGCGCTTCTTGCGACAACATCATCCATAGTCATTCGACCAGTGCGAAGTGATGAAGCAGCAGGAGCATTAAAGCTCTGCTCTAGATTATCTTGCGGGAAGTTATCCATAGCGGCATAACCTCTACGGCCCTTCTCGCCGTAGGCCTTACCTAGTACTGGGTTGGAACTATTCATCTCTCTCCTTTTTTTAGTTCTAGCGCCTCATTATGAACTTTTTTCTTAATGCGTGCCCCCGGTGGGGGTCGAACCCACACTTGGACGATTTTAAGTCGTCTGCCTCTGCCGTTGGGCTACAGGGGCCACTTCCGCGTGGGCAAATCTACCTGCCTTTTTTACCACCGAATCCAGTTGGGAGCGCGTGAGCTTTCCCGTAAAAGTATTCTGCTGGCTCGGGTGATAACTACCGATGACCAATCTAGTATTCCCGTCGCGGCCAAGAAAGTTGAAACTAGCCCCATGGCCAAACTTTGGGCGTTTTCTCGGCAATTCTTCACCTAGCGCGAGCAAGGCATCAATCGTTGCCTTCCAGGCAATCTGGCCGAGTGGCAGAAAGACGCGCAGAGTTGGCATAAGTAGTTTCATCTCAGCCTCAAGCCAACTTTTACAGGTTTGCTGCTCAATTGTGGTGGGTTTATTTCCTGGCGGAGCGCAGCGAAGAGCGCAAGTGATGCGAGTTTCAAATAACTCTTGTCCATCATCACTTGATAGTGAAGTTGAAATCTTTGCTAAACCATTTTTATGAAGTGATCTATAGAGCCAATCTCCGGAAGAATCTCCAGTAAATACTCTTCCAGTTCTATTTGCTCCATGCGCGCCAGGAGCAAGTCCGACAATCAATAACTTAGAATCACTTGGACCAAATCCAGTAACTGGTTTTCCCCAATAATCTTCATTGCGATATGCAGCTCTCTTGGTGATTGCCACCTCCTGGCGCCAAGTTGTCAGCCTTGGGCAGGCGCTGCATTTGATAATCTCTTTATCAAGAACTTTTAAGCTCTTAACGCCCTTGGCAATATCAGTAGGTTTACTTCGCAAGTAGAAGTGCCATTCCATCTAAAATATCACTCTCTGATGCAACAAATTCACTTGCACCACTAAGGGCCATAATTCTTGAGAGTACTAAAGACCCTGCAGCAATCACATCAACTCTTCCTGGATGCATATAGCCAAGTGATGCAATCTCTGATCTTTCAAATCCGAGAAAGTTCTGACAGACTTGGTGAGTCTTTTCAGCACTTATTCTCGCTAGATGAATTAAGTCGCGGTCATAGCGATCTAGGCCAAGAGCTGCAGCGGCTACTGTAGTTGCAGTTCCCGCAACAGCAATAAAGGTTTGGGCGTTACTAATTGGAACTCTACTAGCAGCATCTTTAATCGCATTATCAATGTCAGTAATTGCTAAATCAATCTGAGCTTTACTGGGCGGTGAACTATTTAAGTGGCGCTCACTCATTCTCACACAGCCTATATTTTCACTTACCGCAGCCTCAACTGTATTAATTCCATAGACAAATTCAGTTGATCCCCCGCCAATATCAACTACTAAGTAGGGAGCTCCTATTTGATTGAGTTGATAAGTGGCGCCAATAAAGGAGAGTTCTGCTTCTTGCTCGCCGCTAATTACCTCAGGTTCAACTCCGAGTATTGCTTTGACGCCATCGATGAAGAGCTCTCTATTGGCTGCATCTCTAGTTGCGCTTGTTGCACAGAACCTGATTGCCTGGACGCCGCGTTTTTTAATCTCACTTGCAAATAATTCAGTAGCTCTCAAAGTCCTATCGATTGCATCTGGATGAAATGATTTGTTCTTATCAACTCCTTGCCCAAGACGAACAATTTCCATTCCTCGATATATTTCGCGCAGATTACTTCCAGAGATATCTGCAATAAGCAGACGAATTGAATTTGTTCCGCAATCAATGGCAGCTACGCGGCTCACTGATCGCGCCGCTCTAAGCAATTCCCATTTAGCCACCACTTTGGAAGAAGTGCTAGGGCTTCATCTCCCAGAGGATTAACTCCCTCTCCCGCTGCCAAGCTATGGGCAATTAGTGAATGCAAGCACTTGACCCGATCTGGCATCCCTCCGGCTGAAATATCAACAATTTCTGGAACATCTATGCCAAGTGCAGCTCGTGCTGCCAAATAATCATCATGTGCTGCGCGATATTGACCAGAGAGTTCGGCATCAATAGCTAGTCTCTCATTCATCTCTTCCATAAGTGGAGAGTTTTCTAGAGTTGAAATAGCAGCAGTGAGATTAGGGCAGGTAGCGTAATAAAAGGTTGGAAATGGCGTTCCATCTGAAAGACGTGGGTTAGTTTCAACTACCGCTGGATGAGAGCATGGACAGCGATAGGCAATGCTGTGAACATCTCTTGGGGCTCTGCCCAACTGAGTCTGGATTGCAGATAGATCTTCATCGCTTGCTCGCTCGCCCATAATTAAAGTTACGGCGTGGTTACGCCGACTCCAACTGAAGTAATTGAGGAGATAACTCTGGAATACCATGGAACTCCCAGTGGGAAATCTTGATTAATTGGGGCAGCTCCTTGTGATTCAGGGTCAATTGTTGGTTTTGCTCCCAAAATTATGTATTGCCGCTCACCTGGTAGAACAAAGTGAAGACGATTTCTTGCCTCGCTCTTGACATAATCTGGATCACGCCATCTTTGTAGCTCAGCTCTTGCTTCCTCTAACTTCTTATAATTTGAATCAAGATCGGCTTCAAGAGCACTGATTTGTGCTCGCTGCGCAAAATACTGTTGCGTTGGAGGAGCAAGAGTAACTGCGATAATGAATAAAACTAGAAAGAGAATTAGTAATCGAGTTGAGATTCCACGTTTTGCGGCAAAGCTTTCGAGAGTCCTAGGAAGCGAGATTTTGCTGCGCTTCATAGCCTCTCCTTACTTGCTCTACAAAATTGCTTAGCGCGAAGTAAAGCGCGGGAATGCTTCACGGCCAGCATATTGAGCCTTTGAACCAAGTTCCTCTTCAATTCGCAGTAACTGATTGTACTTAGCAACTCTCTCGCTTCGGGCAGGAGCGCCAGTTTTAATCTGACCGCAGAGAGCTGCCACTGATAAATCTGCAATTGTGGTGTCTTCTGTTTCTCCCGAGCGATGACTCATCATCGAGCGATATCCGGCCCTGTGCGCCATATCAACGGCAGCTAGCGTTTCAGTAAGGGTTCCAATTTGATTGACCTTAACAAGTAGGGCGTTGGCACAACCCTGGCTAATTCCCTGAGCTAGGCGAGTTGGATTGGTGACAAATAGGTCATCGCCAACTAATTGAACACTTGCTCCCATCGCTTTAGTTATATCTGCCCAACCACTCCAATCATCTTCAGAGAGTGGATCTTCGATCGATAATAGTGGATAAGAGTCAAGTAATCCCTGATAATAATTAATCATTTCAGCAGAGCTTAGATTAGAACCTTCAAAGTGATAACTACCATCGTTATAGAACTCAGTTGCAGCGACATCCATTGCAAGACCAATATCGCTTCCCATCTTGTAACCGGCTTTTTCTACCGCTTCAATAATTAAGTCAAGTGCCGCTCGATTGCTCTCAAGATTTGGAGCAAAACCACCCTCATCGCCAATGCTTGTTGCAAGACCACGTTTTTTTAATACCGACTTCAGGGATTGATAAATTTCAGCTCCATAGCGCAAGCCCTCTTTAAAAGTTGGTGCGCCAATTGGTGCAATCATAAACTCTTGAATATCTACATTTGTATCGGCATGTGCTCCACCATTTAATATATTCATCATTGGAATGGGCAGAAGAGTTGCTTTCTCTCCACCTATGAATTTATAAAAGGGTAGCTTCTTACTAACTGCTGCAGCCCTGGCAACCGCTAGAGAAACTCCAAGAATGGCATTTGCGCCAAGTGATGATTTATTTACTGTGCCATCAAGTGCAACCATCTTCTCATCTAAGCCTCTTTGATCTAGGCCATCAAAGGAGATTAGCTCTGGAGCAATTTTTGTTCGGACATTTTCTACTGCGCCAGATACTGACTTTCCTAAATATCTCGAACCGCCGTCTCTTAACTCTGCTGCTTCAAAAGCTCCGGTTGAGGCTCCACTTGGAACTGCGGCTCTTGCCCAAGATCCATCTGCTAATTGGACATCTACTTCAACTGTTGGATTTCCCCGTGAATCAAGGATTTCTCGGGCTGTAATTGATTTAATTGCTGAATTTGTGCTCACGGGCGGGAAGTCTAGCCTGATTCTTCTTCGCTCATTGCATCGCGATATTTAAGTGCCGCCTTGCGCAGAGCAACCTCAGGATCAAGATTATTTGCTATCGCCCATGAGATTAGTGATAGGAGTTGCTCTCCTAGCGCAGCTTCATTTGCCTCAATTTTTTCTGTCGGATGCGCTGGGGTTGAAAGTTGGTTCTTGCTAGCCCGATAAATTAATTTGCTAGCAAGAGCTAAGGAGGGTTGACCGGTTGGAACTCCATCATGAGCGCTCTTTCTAGACTTTTCCCTTCGCTTGATTTCTTCCCAATTCTCGAGTACTTCAGAGCTGGAATTTACTTTCGTATCAGAGAAGACATGAGGATGACGTGAGATTAACTTCTCTATAATCCCTTTTGCTACATCGTCAACGCTAAAGGGTTGCTCCTTATCTTCTTCGGCGATTCTGGAGTGGAAATAAACTTGCAAGAGAAGATCTCCAAGCTCCTCACGCATATCATCGCGATTTCCACTCTCAACAGCTTCAATAAACTCATAAGATTCTTCTAGTAAGTATTTAAGCAATGATTGATGGCTTTGCTCACTATCCCAAGGACACCCCCCAGGGGATCTAAGGGTGTCCATCACTTGAGCGAGTCGAGCTAGATTTTCATAAGCCATCTTGGAGCACTTAACTAATTAATCATTAACAGCATCGCCGGCGGGCTCTGCAGCAATAACGGTTAGGCTGGCAGCATCCCAGATGCCATATCTAGGATTCACCTCAACTTTTAGAGCAGTTGCTTTGTCGGTAACGATTTTTTGGATTAAGTCATTAATTTCAGCTTCACTCACTCCCGATGCAATCGCACCATCAGTTATTTTGCGAAGGATTAGATCTCTGCGAAGCACATTATCTAGAGACGTTGAAGGAATCGCTGCGCTAACTAGGACATTTGGAAGGTTTGCTTCTCCTCCAATATTGGAATAAATCTCAATCTTGTAGGCATCAATTTCGGCTTGCTCAATGTCAATTTTCTCTTCTTTTGCAACTTGATCAATAATCAAATTAGAAATCATGTAGGAAAGTTGTGAGCGAGTTAATTCCTCGCCACTTTGAAGACCCATCTGAGTGGTATCAATCCCTTCACGTTCTGCAAGAATTAAATCAACTTGATCTTGCAACGCTGCGATTGTTATCTTCTCATCTCCAATAGTTGCCGCTGAATCAACCTGAGAACAGGAAGATAGAGCTAGCGCCAATACGGCGATAATGGGAGCTAGAAATTTCTTCACGGAGTTCTCACTTTCCTAAGGGGCGCTCAAGGAGAGTCTTAGCTAGCTCAACCGCCCAATCAATGAGAGAAGTATCCCCTATTTCTTCCGACTCTGATACCCAGGCAGCAGATTGCGGACGAGCAATCATCACAACTTGGGTTACCGACTTCACAATTGACCCAGGATAAAGGCGCTTTATTTTCAACTCTAGCGATTCATTTGGTACAAGAGGAGCGATTTTTACATAACGCCCCTGCACTGCAAAGTCCTGAATCTTTTTCTCCTTCAAGTAAGTACGTAGTCGAGCTATACGTAGCAAATTCTCGGCCTCTCTAGGAAGGCTGCCAAAGCGATCACTTAACTCTTCGCCAATCTTTGTAATCTCATCTTCATCTTTTGTATCTGCAAGCCTTCGATACAAGTCAAGACGTAGTCGATCAGATGGAACATACTCAGCAGAGAGATGAGCGGTGACCGGCAACTCAACTTTGCATTCAACTAGTTCTTGCCCGCCTTCTATAAATCCTGCCTTGTATTCATTAACAGCATCTCCAACCATTCGCATATATAGATCAAAGCCAACATCGGCAATATGGCCAGATTGCTCGCCTCCAAGTAGATTTCCTGCTCCTCTTATCTCTAAATCTTTAAGTGCCACGCGCATTCCAGCACCAAGTTCGGTGTTCTGAGCAATTGTGCTGAGTCGATCAAGTGCAACTTCACTCATAGCTCTATCTATTGGATAAAAGAAGTAGGCATAAGCACGCTCTCTAGATCGTCCAACTCTTCCTCGAAGTTGATGAAGTTGAGATAGCCCAAATAGATCTGCGCGCTCCACAATTAAAGTGTTTGCATTTGCCACATCAATACCATTTTCAACAATCGTGGTGCAGACCAAGACATCAAATTCACGATTCCAAAAACCTACGACCACTTGCTCCAGGCTCGTCTCACTCATCTGCCCGTGAGCAATAGCCACAGTTGCTTGCGGAACTAGCCTTCTAATCTTTGAGGCCACATCATCAATTGACTCCACGCGGTTATGAATATAAAAGACTTGGCCATCGCGCAATAGTTCTCGATGAATTGCGGCTGCTACCTGCTTTTCATCATACGCGCCCACATAGGTCAGGACTGGATGGCGCTGCTCTGGTGGAGTAGTTATTGTGGACATTTCGCGAATACCTGTAATGGCCATCTCAAGAGTTCTAGGAATTGGAGTTGCAGACATAGCCAGCACATCAACACTTGCCCTTAATTTCTTTAATTTCTCTTTATGTTCAACGCCAAACCTTTGTTCTTCATCAACAATAATCAAACCTAAATCTCTAAATACAACATCTTCTGAGAGCAATCTATGGGTACCAATGACGATATCTACGCCGCCACTAGCGAGGCCAGCTAGCGTTTCATTGATCTCTTTAGTTGACGCAAAACGTGATAGAGCTGAAACAGTTATTGGAAATCCGCTATAGCGCTGAGTAAAGGTTGCAAGGTGTTGCTGCGCAAGAAGTGTAGTTGGAACTAAAACCGCAACTTGCTTTGCATCTTGAACCGCTTTAAATGCTGCCCTAATGGCTATCTCTGTCTTTCCATATCCCACATCGCCACAGATGATTCGATCCATTGGATAGGGGCGCTGCATATCTTCTTTAACTTCATTGATAGTAACTAATTGATCTGGAGTTTCAACATAAGCAAAGGAGTCCTCCAATTCTCGCTGCCAAGTAGTGTCAGGTGAGAATGCAAATCCAGGAGAGCTAGTTCTTGCGGCATAGAGACGAATCAATTCGCCAGCGATCTCTTTAACCGCCTTCTTGGCTCGGCTCTTGGCTTTAATCCAATCCCCACCTCCAATGCGATGCACCGCTGGAGCCTCTCCGCCAATGTATCGCGTGATCTGCTCTAGAGAATCAGTTGGAACATATATTCGATCAGCAGGATGACCTTTCTTTGAAGAGGCATATTCGATTACTAAGTACTCCCGCGAGATTCCAGCAACATCCCGCCGCACTAATTCAAGATATCTCCCCACGCCATGTTGCTCATGAACCACATAATCACCACTCTTTAGCTCAAGAGGATCAATGCTTGCTTTTCTCTTTGAAGGCATCCTTGAGCCTGCGGCGCGCAAGTCCCTATTTCCGGTGATATCCGCTTCGGTAAGAAATACAATCATTTGTTCTTGATCAATAAAGCCATGACGAATCAAGGTAGAAGTCAAATACAACTTATCTGGCGAGAGATCAGCACTTAAATTATCAACTAGCGCAACAGCAATATCCCCATCAACAAAAATGTCTCGATATCGCTCAAGAATTCCAATTCCCTCCAAAGAAATTACTACTAGAAATCCTTGCTCAATCCATGTCTTTACTTGCTTTATTAGCTTTTCAAAATTGCTTTTAAATGGTTCAACTGCGATAAATTGTTTAATCTGAAGATCTTCTGGGCTGCCATATGAGTTGAAATAACGCCAAATGATTTTATTTTTTGCAGCATAACTAATTGCCTCATCTAATTCCAAAAATCCCCCGGTAGATAGCTCCTGGCGAAGCGGTGTATTAGAGCTCGTCTCACCTCCTTGTGATAGGGCGGCGCTAGACCAAGCCGCTTCAAGAAACTCCTCATTAGTACTAATAAGGTCTCTAACCCTTAGAGCAATTCGCTCTTGATCAAGACTTATTACTTCAAAACCTTTGGGAAGGAGTTGAAGTAGAGGTACCAGCTTCTTGGATAAGACTGAAAGTAGCGACTCTAGGCCTTGGCTATAAATACCCTCTGCAGCTTTATTACAGATTTCGCTTATCTCTGGATATTTGACTGCTAACTGCCTTGCACGCTCTGCTATTTCAGGGGTAAGAATTAACTCACGACAAGGAATAAGACTTAAGGCTCCTTCAACTGATGCAAAGGTTCGTTGATCGCTAACTTCAAAATACTTAATCTCCTCTATTTCATCGCCAAAAAATTCAACACGAACTGGATGCTCTGCCAGAGGAGGAAACAAGTCAATAATTCCACCTCTTACTGCAAAGTCCCCACGCCTCTCCACCATATCTACTCGGCTATATGCCCGATGAGTTAATTCTTGAATTAGCTCTGAAAAGTTTTGTTGCCTGCCGCTTTCAATGCTTAACATTGGCATTTCGAAAATCTCTTTATTAATTGGCTGTAGTAGAGCCCTGGCAGTTGTTACTACAACTCTGGCCTTATCCAGATTTATGAGAGTATCTATCCTTCTTGCCACAGTATCGCTATTGGGACTTAGGCGTTCGTGTGGCAAACTCTCCCAAGCGGGAAATTCAGCTACTTGATCTACCAACTCTGATAATTGCAGCGCAATCTCTGATGCGCTTGAGCTTGAATGAGTAATTACTAATTGTGGAGCCTTCTTACTTCTTTCATGAATCAAGAATGGAAGTACTGGGGATGCAGTGATTAAAGCAACTTCACTCTGCTCCAAGGCAAGCTGAGTTGTTTCAGATAGCGAGATAAAGCCCGCTAGCTTTGCTTTCACTTTGATTCGCTCCCTATCCCTTGAGGCTCAACGCCGATTAGCCCCGATTTCATAGTGGGCAGGGGTGCTGCGCGCAAGATGAAAGGGGCTTATCTGTAAAACGCGACGCAATTCTATCGTGCCATTATTAGCCCGTGTCCGTGCCTACTTCTGCCGAAGACAATCTCTCGCTTCGAAGTGATGTCCGCCGTTTAGGCGATCTACTAGGCCAATCGCTAGCTCGCCAAGATGGTCAAGAGCTTCTTGACCTGGTCGAGCTTGTTAGAAAGTCAGTACGCGAAGGCGGTGGCGAGGATTTACTGCAATCAATTTCGGCAGATCAATCAGTAAAACTCGTAAGAGCATTTAATGTCTACTTCAATCTAGCAAATGTTGCTGAACAAGTTCACCGCTCAAGAATTCTTGCAAAAGAACGAATTAAAGGCGGCTCCTGGTTGAGTAGAGCTGTCGACAAAATCTTGGCTGCTAGTAAGAATTCGGCAGGCATTACAAGCCAAGAGATTGAAACCTGGTTAAAGAACTTTCAGGTTCGACCCGTATTTACTGCCCACCCGACTGAAGCTGCTCGTCGCTCAGTACTTGGAAAACTCGCGACTATCTCTGAGTTATTAGACAAAGTCGATAGTCCAGCTCGCAATCGTCGTCTTGCTGAATCAGTAGATCTTCTTTGGCAGACCGATGAGTTAAGACTTGGTAGACCAGAACCTCTTGATGAAGCAATTAATGCTCTTTATTATCTAGATGATCTATTTCGACTAACAATTCCTGAAGTTCTTGAGGACTTCTCAAGAGAAATATCAAGACTTGGTATCCAAATTTCTCCAAGGAGTGCGGTATTAAAATTTGGTTCTTGGATTGGTGGAGATCGAGATGGGAATCCAAACATAACTCCAGAGGTCACCAAAGATGCCATTGTGCTACAGATGGGCCATGCAATTAGAGTCATAAATGAAGCCATGGATGAACTTCGTCAGGCCTTATCTGTTTCAACCAAGATTGCTGGTACATCAAAACAGTTACTTGAATCAGTGGCTAAAGATTTGGAGAATTTGCCAGAGATTGAGCCTCGTTTCCGGAGAATAAATGTCGAAGAGCCTTATCGACTTAAAGCCACCGCAATAGGCCATCGTTTAGCACTGACTAGGACTAGACACCAAAATCAAACGGAGCACAAGGCTGGGCGCGATTATGCAAGTACTACAGAGCTAATTGACGATTTGATGTTGATGTATGACTCACTGATGCAAAACCGTGGAGAGTTAATAGCCAAGGGCTTACTGGAGAGCGCCATAAGAACAATTTCAGCCTTTGGGCTTACTCACGCGACTATGGATGTTAGAGAACACTCTCAGGCCCATGCCAATGCGATTCAATCACTCTTTAGCGAGAGTAATTATCTGCAGCTATCCCCTAAGGAAAAAGCTGAGTTTCTTACCAAAGAATTAACTCAGGCAAGGCGAGATAGCTCAAAACTCAACGAGTTAGATGGAAAAACTTTAAGGACCTTTACGGCCATAAAAGAGCTACAGGAAAGCTTTGATCCATCAGTAATTGAAACCTATATCGTCTCAATGACAAAAGGTGATGAAGATGTTTTAGCTGCGCTATATCTAGCAAAGGAAGCTGGACTTGTTGATATTGAGGGCAGTAAGGCAGATATCGATATCGCGCCATTACTTGAAACAGTTACTGAACTTAGAGCAGCGGGAGATATTTTAGAAAAACTCTTAAGCAATAAGATTTATCGCCAATATGTGAAATTGCGAGGCGATATTCAAGAGGTAATGCTTGGCTATTCTGATTCAAATAAAGATGCGGGAATTGCCACCAGCCAGTGGGAAATCCATCAGGCGCAGCGAAAACTTAGAGATGTGGCTGGAAAATATGGTGTGAAGTTAAGGCTCTTTCATGGTCGCGGTGGATCTGTGGGCCGCGGCGGCGGACCAACCTATGATGCAATTATTGCCCTTCCTTGGGGAACTCTCGATGGACAAATAAAAATGACTGAACAGGGCGAAGTCATCTCTGATAAATACGCTCTTCCAGCACTAGCACGAGAGAATGTTGAATTAATTCTTGCTGCGGCTCTGGAAGCAACAATACTCAATCGCTCAGCTCGTCAATCTTCAGAAGATCTTGCCAACTGGAATTCGGCGATGGAATCAATTAGCTCAGCGGCATTTACTAGATACCGTTCACTAGTTGAAAATCCTGATTTAGCCAATTACTTTTATCAATCAACCCCAGTTGAACAGCTAGGAAATCTGTTTCTAGGCTCTCGTCCCTCAAGGCGACCTGATGCCAGCGCTGACTTATCGTCACTTCGAGCAATTCCTTGGGTATTTGGTTGGACTCAATCACGGCAAATTGTCCCAGGTTGGTATGGGGTGGGAAGTGGGCTTAAAGCTGCTCGTTTAGCTGGACATTCCCAGAGTATGGAAACAATGCTAAAAGATTGGCACTTTTTTAGAACCTTTATAAGTAATGTAGAGATGACAATTGCGAAAACTGACTTAGAGATGGCTAGTAAATATGTTTTGGCCTTAGTCAATCCTTCACTTCATCACTTCTTAGATGATATTAAGGAAGAGTTTGAATTAACAGTTAGCGAGATATTGCTACTAACTGGAAAGAAAAACATTTTAGCCGACCAAGAAATTCTGGCCCAGACGCTGCAAGTTCGTGATGCCTATCTTGCCCCGCTGCATCTCCTACAAATCTCGTTATTAAAGAAAGTCCGCGAGGGAATTAGTGATCCTTTAAACACTCGAGCTTTATTATTAACAATAAATGGAGTGGCAGCCGGACTTAGAAACACTGGTTGATTACTTGTTGAAGGAGTTCTGAGCCCTCTCGAGTCCTTGAGTAATAAGAAGCTCAAGAGCATCTATGCCCTTTTGCAGGAATTGATCTAAGTCTTTTCGCTCCGCTGACGAGAATGGCTTTAAAACAAAATCTGCTGGATCTTGTTCCCCAACTGGGCGACCGATGCCAAGCCTGATGCGATAGTAATCCGAGCTAGAAAGTCCAGAGGTAACGCTTTTGAGGCCATTATGGCCATTATCTCCCCCGCCATATTTAATTCGGATGGATTGAAAAGGTATATCTAACTCATCATGGGCGATAACAATCTGATTGTTACTAACTTTAAAGAAATTGGCAAGAGAGCTTGTTGGTCCGCCAGATTCATTCATATAGCAGCGCAGGGTGGCTGCAATTAAGGAAACTCGTTGAGCGCCAACTCCAATACTAATTTCTGCAATATCTGCTCGAGATTTATGAGAGGAAAACTTAACTCCAGCTTTTTTGGCATACTCTGCTATCAAAGCTGCGCCAACATTATGGCGCGTCTTTTCATACTCTTTGCCAGGATTACCAAGGCCAATTACTAGCCATCGATTGGAAGAAGCTCCGCCTTTATCCTTGTTTGATCTACCAAACATGGAGCAAGGTTAGCCCTTTATTTTTCTTTACTCTCCTCAGCAGGTGCTCCTTCAGCAGGAGCTGCAGCAGCGGCTTCACCTTCAGCTGGGGTAGCAGCGACAGCGACAACTTCTTCAAATGCCGCGCGCACTGATAGATGGATAACGGTCATCTTAGGATCGCTCTTGAGAATTACGCCTTCAGGAAGAGTTACCTCTGATGCGGTCTTTGAATCTCCTGCCATCAAGCCTTCAATGTCAAGGTCAAGGGATGTTGGGATTGCCGTTACATCAACTTCAACTTCAATCGTGTTATGTACGTGCTCCAAAATACCTTCCGGATCGTACTTACCATGTGCGTGAACTGGCACGTGAACTACAACGCGCTCACCACGACGAACAATAATTAAATCAATATGTTCCAAAGTTCCTTTAAGGGGATTGCGAACGATTGACTTGGGAAGCACAAGCTCTTGCTTCTCACCCAAATCAACATTTAGAAGAACGTTGGAAGTCTTTATCGCAACTCCAACTTCGCGTGCTGGAAGGGAGATATGTATTGGCTTTTCACCATGTCCATAGATAACCGCTGGAACACTGCCATCGCGGCGGATTCTTCTTGATGCGCCTTTTCCAAATTCACTGCGAAGTGCGCCTTTAATTGAAACTTCAGCCATTTTCTTGCCTTTCGTCGATAACGGGGGATTCCCCCTCGCCTTAAGTGGTGCGAAGGCTACCTAAAGGCAATTGGAAGCGCAAAACTGGGCTCAACTACCGCCTAAAGCGACGAGTAAAGCGCCAAATCAAAATAAGCAAAATTGCAGCACCTGCCAGATACCAAGGCGTGACTGCTGATTTTTTGTGGCTATCTAGATCTGGGTCGATTGTTCCAGCCATTCTTGGTAATTCGATAGTAGAGACAACTCCGGCATGATCTGAAGGAAAACAAATCTTGCCGCCGCAATTCCATACTCCAGAGCCATCCGGAAAGACATTGCCAATGATCTTTGAACTTACTGTGGCATAAACATTTTTAGTGAAAATGTAATCAAGGCGATCAGTAAACCCATATTGATTACCAAGTTGTTTAGCAATCTTTGCTCGCTTCTTGTCAGGACCAGCTAGAAGCGCTGATGCTCCCCAGGTGAAATAGCGGGCGTTTTTCGCATCAGGCGATGCATTTTCAAATCCAGCTTCAATCATTGTTGAGTAAGCGTTGCACTTAGCTCCACCAGGGGTGGGACAGGTATCACTAACAATCGGTTGCTCACCTGGATTTGGATCGTCAACTCTTCTTGGATCTCGATAATCAGCATTGAAATCTCCAAGAATAATAAGTGGCATCTTGGCATCTTTTAGATCAGCAACTAATTGCTGAGCCTGAATAGCAGAATTTGGAATCTTATTCTCATCCCAGATTGATTCGAGATGAGTTGTAATTACTCGAACAACCGAATCTTGAACTTTAAAGTCAGCCCAACTATAGCCACGATATATCTTCATTAGTACTGGGATTATTGAATAACTTGCTTCATATTCACTATTTCCTACCTGGATAATCTGAGATTTCACATCATCTCGAACCAAAAGGGCATCACCGATCACAAAACCGCAGGCTGCGCTATCTTGTCCAAAAATTGGATTAAATACCTCAGGATCAACTACTTTAGTTAGATAGGGAATAGCTGCGATTGAGTAGCCTGGATTAAAGGCTTTAACTCCATTGGAAGTAGCTATTGAGTAAGAAAGGCCCGCACTCTTTGTGGCAGCTATCAAATCATCAAGAAAGTTATAGATTTCAACCTCTGGGCTGAAAAAGTCCTTCTTGCAACGCCATGATGTAGCCTCTTGTATCCCGATTATCTCGGGGCGATCTTGCAAGATTTCATTAGCCAATTTTGGAGCTCTGGCTTTAAAGTTAGTCTGCTTCATTTGATCCCACATAAATTGAGCAGCTGCTGGCAAATTAGGAATTAAATCCAATGCCACCCCAACATCTGCGCCAAGATAGATATTTCTTGACATCACAGTTATCCGATAGGGCTCATTTGATTGGGCAGGAGCTATCGGAAGTAGAAAGAGTGCGCAGAGAAGAAGTAAGAGCCAGCGCAGCCTTGCTCTTTTAGGAGTGGCCATCAAAGAGGCTCGTAACAGAGCCATCTTCAAATACTTCGCGAATTGCACGCCCTAATAGGGGAGCAATAGATAGAACCGTAAGGGTTGGAAATCTTGATTCTTCAGGTATTGGAAGTGTGTTTGCAACCACAACTTCCTTCACTCTTGAATTAGCTAGGCGCTCTGCTGCAGGGCCTGAAAAGACGGGATGAGTGGCAGCGACAATTACCTCTTTTGCTCCCGCGTCGTAGAGCGCATCGATTGCTTTAATTATGGTGCCGGCAGTATCAATCATGTCATCGATAACTACACAAGTCTGTCCTGAGACATCTCCAACTACCCGCCCGGTAATTGCTTCATTTGGAACTCTTGGATCACGAGTCTTGTGAATGAAGGCAATCTGAGCACCGCCTAATAGATCGCTCCATCTCTCTGCTACTCGCACTCGTCCTGAGTCAGGCGAAACAATTGTTAGTCTTGAGCGATCTACTTTTGATCCAACATGATTTGCAAGAAGTGGAAGTGCGAATAAGTGATCTACCGGTCCATCAAAGAACCCTTGAATTTGCGAGGTGTGTAGATCTACAGTCATTAAACGATCAGCACCTGCAGTTTTAAATAAATCTGCCATTAAACGAGCAGATATCGGCTCTCTGCCTCTATGTTTCTTATCTTGTCTGGCATAACCGTAGAAGGGGGCGATAACAGTAATTCGCTTGGCGGAAGCTCTCTTTAGCGCATCGACCATGATTAGTTGTTCCATGATCTGTTTATTTACTGGTGTGGTATGGCTTTGAATTACAAAGGCATCACAACCGCGAACGCTCTCTTCAAATCGTATAAATATTTCGCCATTGGCAAAGTCATAGGCTGATGTTGGGGTGATGGGAATACCAAGTTCGGAAGCCACCTCATCGGCTAACTCGGGATATCCACGTCCGGTAAAGAGACGGAGACGTTTTTCGGAGCTGAGACGTAGTTCGTTACTCATTTCGACCCTTCTTTCTTGGCTGCCGCTTGCGCTGATTTGCTGCCGTTTCTCCTCTTTAAAACCCAGCCGAGGATATTAGATTGTCGAGCTCTTCCAATCCCTAACGCTCCGGGAGGAACATCTTCGGTAATTACAGATCCAGCTGCTGTGTATGCACCATCACCAATAGTCACTGGCGCTACCAACATTGAATCACTGCCGATCCTTACATGATCACCGATTACAGTCTGGTGTTTTTCAACACCATCGTAATTAACAATCACTGTTGCGGCTCCAATATTTGTCTGTGCTCCAATACTTGCATCGCCTAGATATGAAAGGTGTGGAACCTTAGTACCCTCTCCGATTGTTGTGTTCTTTATTTCGACAAATGAGCCAACACGAACCTGTTCTGAAAGCACTGTTCCACTGCGTAGGTGGGCATAGGGACCAACTTGGGCAGAGCCACCAATTACAGAACTCTCACAATGTGATTCAAAAACTCGCGCCTGCGCTCCCACCTCACAATCAATCAAGGTAGTTCTTGGTCCAATTACAGCCTCTCTTCCAATTTTTGTCTTGCCTCTAATCGCGCTACCTGGCTCAATAACAACATCAACATCAATTTCAGCGGTGAGATCAATCCATGTGCTCATCGGATCTGTAATTGTTACGCCACTTTGCATTAAAGCGTTGCAAATTCGAGCATTCATGATGAAAGCAGCCTGAGAAAGCTGTGAGCGATCATTGATTCCTAAAATCTCGGTGAAATCTGGAGCCTTGAAGGCAACAACTTTCTTGCCCTCTGATTTCAAAATGCCAATAACATCAGTTAGATATTCTTCTTGCTGAACATTATCTTTAGATAATTTGCTAAGCGCTGCTACTAAATCGGTGGCAGCAAAAATATATACCCCTGAGTTAATCTCGGTGGTCTGCTTTTGAAGCTCTGAGGCATCTTTTTCTTCGACTATCTCTGCCAGATCTCCGCTTGCTTCTCGCAATACTCGACCGTATCCGCTCGGATCGGGCATGTTGGCGCTCAATACCGTGGCGCTCGCTCCAGTTGAGTTATGGTGTTTAAGCAATTCTTTAAGTGTTGCACCGCTTAGTAGCGGAGTGTCACCTGCGCAGATTAAAACTGTTCCTAAAGAGTTGTAGCCAGCTAACGCGATTTTTACCGCATGGCCAGTCCCCCCACGAACTTCTTGATAGATGGTTTTAGCGTTTGGAGAAATCTGACTTAGATGTTGGATTACCTCTTCTTTATTTGCTCCAACTACAACTCTTAGCTCGTTAGGTGCTGATGGTTCAACTGCTTTGATGACGTGTGCTATTAGTGATCGACCGGCAATTTCGTGGAGAACTTTGGCGCGAGAAGATTTCATTCGTTTACCCTCGCCAGCAGCGAGAAGTATTGCGAGATCCAGCTGGTTCAACTCCCCACCTCTCTGCGCCACTGACCCTATTCTATTTAATTTTCGACCTAACTCTTTCCCGCTTAATTCTGGCTCCTCCACCAGGTATCGATCCTGGACCCTGGGCTTCAAAGGCCCATGTGCTAGCCACTACACAATGGAGGAACCTGAATTCTATTGCCTTAGGCTCAATGCTCCATAACAGCTGATTCTTAAAGGCTCTCAATCACTCGAGCTCCAGGAACCGGCCCTGATGCTCTAACCACATTTCCCACGACTCCGCTGGAGGTGAGTGCTACAACAAGATCTAGAGCATGATCTTCATGCTCTGCCAAAAATGCCACGCTAGGACCCGAGCCAGAGACAATTCCACCAAGCGCGCCATAATCCAGTCCAACATCAAGAATAAGTCGAAGCGCTGGTTTTAGTGAACATGCTGCTGCTTGCAAATCATTGCTTAGCGCCTTGCCAAGTTTATTGCTATCTCCAGCACTTAGCGCTTGCAGAAGTGCATCACTAATTTGTGGCGGAGCAACTTGCAAACCTTCACGCAGGCGATCGCATTCACTATAAACCGCAGGCGTTGATAATCCAGAGCTAGAGAGAGCAATAACCCAGCTATATGTTCCTCTAGAAAGTACTGGCGTTATCTGATCTCCTTTGCCGATTCCAATTGCAGTTCCACCAGAGATAGTAAACGGAACATCTGCTCCAAGTTCTGCTCCAAGTTTTTCCATATCGTTTCGTTTCAATCCAAGATTAAATAGAGTGTCCATTCCAACTATTGCTGCCCCGGCATTAGCGCTTCCTCCAGCCATACCACCGGCAATTGGTATTTCCTTGGTTAGGGTGATGGTTATTCCATCTGTGATACTGAATTTCCTGCGCATCAATTCAACAGCCTTAGCTGCTAAGTTTTCCCTATCTAGCGGCAGATGATTATTAACTTTTGCTGTTGATTTAACATGCACTAATCCATCGTTATTTAGCTCAACTCTTACATCATCAAAGATCGAGACTGCTTGGAAAACTGTTGCTACTGAATGAAATCCATCTTTTTGCAAGGGCCCGACAGAGAGCTGAAGATTTATCTTTCCTGGAACTCGAACCAGAACTTGGGCGCTCATGTGGCGAGGGTATTACTACGGCGCTATTAACGCCCCGCTAATTGGCGAGCAATTGCCAGAAAGTCATGAATTGTTAGTAATTCTCCCCGAATAGTTGGCTCAATTCCGCAAGCAGTTAGCAGCTGCTCGGCTAGGGCTGATCCCCCAGCAAGATCTGCGTAAATTGAGCGAAGCATTTTTCGCCTCTGGCCAAATGCTCGATCCACTAGATCAAAGGTTAGATGCCGCAGAATTTCATCACCTAAAGGTTTATGTCTTGTGAATTTAACTAGGCTTGAGTCAACTTTTGGAACTGGCCAAAAAATCGAACGAGAAACCGAATCTGCTAATTTCAAATCAGCCCACCAAGCAGCCTTAGCGCTAGGAACTCCATAAATTTTGCTCCCCGGTTTTGCTGCCAGTCGCTCAGCAACCTCACTTTGCACCATAACAATTCCTGAGGTAATCGAGTCAAACTTCTCGAGAAAGTTCAATAAGACAGGCACTGAGATGTTATAAGGAAGATTTGCCACTAATTTATTTGGCTTACCAGCAATTTCGTTTACTTCCAAAGCATCACCATTAATTATGATTAGATTTTTCGAATTTGCTCCATGTGACTTAGCGGTAACTTCTAGCTGATCTGCTAAGCGCTTATCTATCTCAATGGCTGTAACTTTGTTACTGGCTTGCAGTAGAGCAAGAGTTAGAGAGCCAAGGCCGGGACCAATTTCAACTACATGATCACTGGATGTGATCCCTGCTAAACGAACAATTTTCTGACAGGTATTGCTATCAATTACGAAATTTTGACCGAGCGACTTTGTGGGGCGAAGATCTAATGATTCGGCAATCTCTCTGATCTCGCCTGCGCCAAGTAAAGTAATACTCATCTGAGAAAAGATCCAAATACACGCTCTGCGTTGTTACTGATTGCCCTGGTAAGTGTTGTTAGATCCTCCCCCCTTCGCTCTGACATAAAGCGCAAAATATGTGGGATTTGGGCTGGAGTGTTATGAGCTCCACGATTTGGAGTTGGAGTTAAAAAGGGAGCATCTGTCTCTACTAGCAAGTTTTCTAGTGGTACATGCATTAGAGCTTCTTGAAGTATTGGAGCATTCTTAAAGGTCAGAGTTCCTGAGAACGAGAGTAGATAGCCCTTAGCAACGCACTCCTTTGCCATTTCGGCATCTCCCGAGAAGGAGTGAAAAACGGTATGGATTGGCGCTCCAACTTCATCCAGCAGATCTAATACTGCTCGATGAGAATCGCGATCATGAATCATAAGGGCTTTGTTATGAGCTTTGGCAATTTCAATATGCTTCTGAAATGAGTATTTCTGCTTATCTCTGAGGCTCTCCTCGGTTCGAAAGAAGTCCATTCCAGTTTCACCAATAGCGCAGACTCTTTTTTCCCCCGCTAACCTATTAATTTCCTCTAAATCAGATTCAAGATCTTCAATCAGTGGCGCATCATTGGGATGAAGCGCAACAGCTGCTAAAACCTGAGTGCTGAATTTATTTGCGCAATCAACGGACCATTGCGATTCCTTAACAGAGATGCCAACTTGAACAACTCTATCTATACCAACGCTTTTTGCATCATCTAAGACTTTCTTTACATCGTCATGATCGGGGGCAGTGCCGGTAACTATTTCTAGGTGAGCATGAGAATCAACACAATTTGTGGGAAGTGGCTCTGGAAGTGGGGCAACTCTTCGTTCACCTTCGCGACTATTTCGATCGGCCATGAGCTAGGTCGTTTAGCTCTCTAAATCTGGAAGGCGAGGAAAGAGAATCTCTCCCTTAATTACTTTGCTTCCACCTTTTAGCTGTCCCCATGTTGCAACATCTGCAATTTTCTGCGAAGTGATGGGTCCAAGACAGCTCTCTGCGCCTAAATATGACCACAACTTGCTAGTAGCTAGTGGCATAACTGGATGAAGTAATACCGCAAGGGCTCTCAAAGATTCTGCAGTGTTATATAAGATCGCATCAAGCTCACTCTTTTTGCTCACATCTTTAGCAACTACCCAAGGCTGTTTTATCGTGACATAACCATTAACAACTTTGCAGAAATCCATAATTGCATTTATTCCACCTTGAAAATCTAGGGCAACAATTGCTTCATCTGCGCTACTAACTGTCTTTGATAGCGCGCTTGCTAGCTCGTCATCCTGTGCTGGATTTGGCAGAATCCCACCACAATACTTTTCAACCATGGCTGCAAGACGTGAGGCTAGATTGCCAAAGTCATTAGCAAGCTCGCTTGTGTAGCGGGCAGCCATATCCTCCCAAGAAAAAGAGCCGTCGCTACCAAACGGAATTGCTCTCATAAAGTAATAACGAAAGGCATCAACGCCAAAGTGATCTGTTATATCTGAAGGAGCAATCCCAGTTAATTTACTCTTGCTCATCTTTTCGCCCCCAACTAAGAGCCAGCCATGAGCAAATACTTTCTTTGGCAGAGCCAGCTTTGCAGCCATAAGCATTGCTGGCCAAATAACAGCATGAAAGCGGAGGATGTCTTTTCCAACTAGGTGAACATCAGCAGGCCAAGTTCTTTCAAAGAATTTACCACCTTGGCTTGATGGATCATCAGTTAAGCCAACTGCTGTTGCATAGTTTAAAAGAGCATCAAACCAAACATAAACAACTTGTCTCTCATCCCAGGGAACTCTAACTCCCCAATCAAAAGTCGAGCGAGATACCGATAGATCTGAAACCCCGCCTTCTAGAAATGCTATTACTTCATTTCTAGCGCTCTCTGGCTGGCAACTATCAGGGTTCTTCCTGTAATGCTCAAGAAGTGGCGCGGCAAACTCTGATAACTTGAAAAACCAGTTTGTCTCGCTAAGCATTTCAACAGGCTTTGAGTGAATTTTGCAATTTCCTTCAATTAAATCTCCAGGTAATTTGAATTCTTCGCAGCCAACGCAATATGGACCTTCATACTTTCCTTCATAGATATAGCCCTGCTCCATTAGTCCTTGGAGAAACTTCTGAACTCTCTGCGTATGCCTTGCTTCAGTAGTGCGAATGAAGTCATCGTTTGCTATCTCTAAGTGCCTCCAAACTGGCTTCCATTCCTCTTCGACTAAACGATCACACCATTGCTGCGGCGGGGTGCTGTTAGCCTCAGCTGTTCGCATTACTTTTTGGCCATGCTCATCAGTTCCGGTAAGAAACCAGACGGATTCACCTCTCTGTCTGTGCCAGCGAGTTAATAAGTCACCGGCCACAGTCGTGTAGGCATGCCCAATATGGGGCGCATCATTAACATAATAAATAGGCGTAGTCAGATAGAAAGATTTACCAGTATCTGACATGGGCTGAATTCTATCTACTTCTGTTCCACCATGATGTCAAAGACTTTTCGCTTGCTTATGCGAAGCTCTTTGGCAGTTAAGGAAATCGCCTCCTTGCGGGTGATTCCCGCTGCTTCATATCGTGCAACAGTTTCAACTACTTCTTGATCACTGATCACATGCTCGCTTGGATCAAATGGGGCAATAACTATGGTGAATTCGCCCAGCATTTCTTTACTTTCAGACCAGCTAAGTAATTCCGCTAACTCACCGCGCACTACCTCTTCATAAGTCTTGGTGAGTTCCCGGCAGATAGCTGCTTTTCTAGTTGGACCAAAGCTCTTAATCATTGATTGGAGCGACTCACTAATGCGATGAGGCGCCTCAAATACAATTAGAGTTCTACTCTCCATTGCGCGGTCTTCAAAGAATTGATCGCGCGCTCCAGAACTTCTTGGAACAAAACCATCAAATGCAAATGAATCACTAGCAAGCCCAGAGATAGCAAGTGCTACAAGTGGTGCACTTGGACCTGGAATTACTGAAACTTTAAATCCCTTATCAATGGCCATTCTCACTGCCCGATATCCAGGATCACTAACTGATGGCATCCCTGCATCACTTACTAGTAAAACCTGGCGCCCTGATGCCAAATGATTTGCTACTTCATCCAGTCTTGAGCTTTCATTTCCATCAAAGAATGAGAGAACTTCTGCGCGGCAATCAATTCCAAGATCTTTACAGAGGCGGTTGAACCTTCGTGAATCTTCGGCCAAAACTACATTCGCACTTGAAATAACATCTTTCAATCTCGTCGAGGCATCGCCGATGTTTCCAAGGGGCACTCCAGCCAGAATCAACTCGCTCACTGCCTCATTATGGCCCTTAGTATCCTTATCCATCATGAGAGCCTTAATGGCTAGGCCGATTTTCAACCATCGCAATCAGATAGCACTTGCATTTATTTTGCTCTTTGCCGCAATTACACGTTTTGCCAATTTAGGCCGGCCCAATGAGTTGGTTTTTGATGAGGTTTATTACGTGGATGGCGCAAGAGACTTTCTTGCCTACGGAGTTGAAAACCAATCAGGCGAAGCAGAGTTTGTAGTTCATCCACCACTAGGCAAGTGGCTAATTGCAATAGGAATTCAGATTTTCGGCGATAACCCCTTTGGGTGGCGATTTAGCGCAGCGCTATTTGGCCTTGCTTCAGTAGCTCTCATCTATTTCATTACACAGTCTTTGTTTAAATCCAATTTTTTAAGTCTATCTGCCACAGCTCTTATCTCATTTGATGGATTACATCTTGTTATGTCGCGAACTGCGCTTCTAGACATCTTCTTATCATTTTTTATCCTACTTACTTTTTATCTAGTCATCAAAGAGAAGTATTGGCAAGCTGGCATCACAATTGGTTTAGCGCTAGCAACTAAATGGAATGCGCTCTATCTCTTACTAGCTCTTATTCTCTTTTTACTCTTCTATAAAAGAAGATATGTAAAGACCGCTTTTCAATTTACGGTTCTGCCAGTGTCCACATATCTAATTTCTTGGAGTGGATGGTTTCTTAGTGATATCGGATGGAAGAGAGATTCAGGAAATAATTCTCTAATCTCATTAATAAATTATCATCGAGAGATGCTAAATTTTCATACTAATCTAAAAACTGATCACCCATATGAAGCCAGTCCTTGGAATTGGTTAATTCTTGGTCGGCCAACTTCTTTTTTCTATGCAACTCCAAAGCAATGTGGTGAGCCCAGTTGCTCACAAGAAGTTCTTGCTATGGGTACACCTATGCTCTGGTGGCTAGGCTTTCTATCAATTTTTATTACTTTGGGATATTTCATACATCGAAGAGAATTAAGCGCTGGACTCATCCTGCTTTTCCTATTTGCTAATTACCTTCCTTGGATTGCATTTCCTGAGAGAACTACCTTCTACTTCTACTCCATAGCCTTTGAGCCCTACTTGATCTTGACCCTGATTTATGTGATGTCAAAAGCGCTAGAGAATCAGGATTTACGTGGCATTAGGCAGAAGTATGCCCTGGTAACTATTGGCCTGATTGGCCTTACTTTTGCATACTTTTTGCCGCTCTATGTTGGATCGGTTTTGCCATACCAAGATTGGTATGGACGAATGTGGTTTCCTAGTTGGATCTAACTATTGGCCAGCAGCTCTGTTGCTGCGAAGATGTTCTTCGTATTGATCAGCAACTTCTTGATCAAAAATCTTATCTGCACTTGGTGCTAGCACTTCGCGCATAATCTTTTCTTGTGCCTCGCTCCAAGCACCTGGAATAGTTAAGTCGATTACGCGACGAGAAACTGCCTTAGAGGAATTGGCATAGTTTGGAACTGGCACTGAAACGGGATTCCAGCTCTTATCATCTTTACTTGCGCTGCCCTTGGGAAGCAAGGTAATGCTCCCACTATCTTGGTAGTAAGACAGTCGCTCTGATAAGGGAAGCCATTGCTCCTCACTCAAACCTGAGCCCTCAGTAATGGTTGCAAGAGTTGCCGCCCGCTTTGCTCGTCCAATGATTTCTGCATAATTTGCAGCTGAAGATTTGTTGGCAACTTTATTTGCAGAATTAACTCGCTTTGCTTCTTCTTGTATCAAACTAATTTGATTTCTAGCATTAACAATATACATAAGAAAAACTGATCCTGGTAACAGAAGAATTATTGGAGAAAGTAGTCCTACTATAGTAAATAGAGAGACAACAATTGCTAATCCAATTATCGAGAAAAATTGAATTCGGCGCATCGCTAGCTGGTGTTCACGTTTCTTATTTAGAGACTCAATGTCTGGGGCGGTATGACCAGAACTCATTCCAACAACTTTCATCGCTTCATCAAATCGTTTAACAGATCTACCACTTATCTCTTCATGATTTGAAATCCAACGGGGCAGGAAGTAGGCAATCCACATGCCAATGATAATTAAGTAGATAAGCCCTGAGCCCATGAAAGATAACCTTAAAGGTAGTACTTGGACTTTTCTGGTATTTACCTGATAAGAAAAATGAGTTTTTTAAGATTTTTAAATTTCTAAATTCTGGGATTTTCTTTCACGTAACAAAGGTGATCACGCCATGCACCATCAATGTGAAGATAACGAGGGCGAAGCCCTTCAAAAACATAGCCGGCCTTCTCGGCCACTCTCTTAGATGCTGCATTCTCAGGTCTTAGATTAATTTCGATGCGGTGTAAACCAAGTTCCTCAAAGCCATATTGGGTCAATCTCCTTACAGCCTTAGTGGTTATCCCCTTATTGGCATATCGCTCATCAATCCAATAGCCAATGTGAGCTCCGCGATATGCGCCATAAGAGATTCCACCTAAAGTGATTTGGCCAATTAGATTCTTTTCAAACCAGATAGCCAGAGTTAGCGATCTTCCACTTCTGCCCTCACCTCGATGGTAATTGACCATTTCAAAGTAGCTAGGAAGATTCTTATTCTCATGGCTGATAGGAGAGGTTGCTTCCCACTGAGAAAGCCATGCTCTGTTTAATTTTCTAACAGCTAACCAGGCTGACCTATCGCGCAATCTAAGGGGTCGAAGGGTTATCTGATCCTCTTTGAGAATTGTGGGCCACTTATGGCGATAAAGACTTGCCATAAAATCAATTGAAACGTCGTTCGAGTACTAAAACATCAACCTCAGCGCCTGCTTTGGCGCCACTTTCATTCTCCGGAATAACTATTAGACCCGTGGCATCAGATAACCCTATTAAGTCTCCTTGATTTTCAATCGGAGTAATGAGTCTCCGCTCTGGTTTATCGCCTGAGAGAATGCCTCTTATGAAAGAGTGTTTTCCAACTTCACTCAATACTTCGCTAGTTAACGTTGCCTTGATAACTGGTCGATGGATGTCATAGAGCCCCATCATGTTTCGAATCATCGGGCGGATAAAAAGCTCTGCCGAGATATATGCAAATATCGGATCTCCTGGAAGTGAGACAACCGGAGTCTGATCCGGACCCACAACTCCATATGAATGTTTACCGCTTCCTTCTATTAATGGAAGGACTTCACGAACTTTTCCAAGTTCATTAAGCACTGAAAAGATCAGTGAAAACGACTCGTCATGACTTTCGCCGCAGATGACCAATAAATCAGCCCTTACCAATTGATCTTCAATTACATCTTTCAATTGAGCTGCATTTTCTGGGATGGTATGAACGCGATAGCCCACTGCTCCAGCCTCTTTTACCGCCGTAGTTAATAGCCAGGAATTAGTCTCATACTCATCTTCGCTATCTCTAAGTGGTAATCCCGGTTCTACTAAATCATCTCCAGCTGAAACAATAACCACTCTTGGCTGTGGTCTAGTTGGCAGGCGATCTAAACCCAGAGATGCAGCAAGACCGATTTGAGTTGAACGAATTCTTGAACCAGATTTGAGTGCAACCTTCTCTCCAGAGAGAACATCCAGTGCCAGAGTTGCTCCATGGGCATCAAGTAAGGGCATATCAAAGGCAGCCAGCGGCTTGGCTAGCGCTAGCAGTTCAGTAGCAAGTTGCGCCACCTTCATCGTTTCGCTCACGTAGTAACCCTACTTTGAATCTACGCTAATCCCGTGGATTCAACCCAAAGTGCGTCAACAATTAAGTCTGAACTTCGGCAGCGCTTTCGAAGTGAGAGAGAGTTTCTCATCACAGATAGTTCTTGGCAGCATTTACTAGATAGTAAAGAAATCAAAAATTCCCAGGTTCTTGCAAGTTATCACTCATATGCAAGTGAGCCAGATACATCAGAACTAAATCAATCCTTGATCAAAAGCGGTAAAACTCTTTTATTGCCAAGACTCCTTCCAGATAATGACCTGGCTTGGATAATCTGGAGCGGCAAGGATGAAGATTTGGAATTGAACGGCAAAGTAAAGTCACCAAAGGGTGAGACTTTTACAGGCGAGATTGATGTTGTGATAGTTCCAGCACTTCACGTTGATCAAGAGGGCAATCGCCTAGGTCAAGGTGGTGGCTCCTATGATCGCGCACTTGCCAAGCTAACTTCCTGGAAGGTTGCCCTGGTCTATAGCGGAGAAATAACAAGTCAGAGACTTCCTGTTGAAAGCTTTGATTGCAAGGTAGATGCGGCTGCAACCCCTGAAATATTGGTTCGATTTACATTAAAGAATTAAGGTTGCGAGCCATCACTAGGCGCTGGACTTGATTAGTTCCTTCATAGATTTGCGTTAGCTTGGCATCTCGCATCATCCGCTCCACAGGATAGTCACTTACATATCCATATCCACCAAGAACTTGAACTGCATCAGTTGTCACCTTCATAGCTACATCAGTTGCATAACACTTGGATGCAGCAGAGAAGAAGGTTAAATCACTTGCGCTATTTTCACTCTTACTTGCTGCGGCATATGTCAGCTGCCTTGCAGCAGAAATTTCCATCGCCATATCAGCTAACATAAATTGCACTGCTTGAAAGTCAAAGATTGGTTTGCCGAATTGCTTTCTCTCATGTGCATATTTAGTTGCAACTTCAAAAGCGCCTTGAGCGATGCCGAGCGCTTGGGCAGCAATAGTAATTCTGGTGTGATCAAGAGTCTTCATAGCAAGTGGAAAACCTGCGCCAATTTCACTAATTCTGCGATCATCACTAATTTCAACATTATCTAAGTAGACCTCGCGCGTTGGAGACCCTTTAAAGCCCATTTTCTTCTCTGGCGCTCCAAATGAAAGACCAGGATCACTTTTTTCTACGATAAATGCTGTGATTCCCTTTGCGCCTTTGCCTGGATCTGTTGATGCCAAAACTGTGTAGAACTCAGAGACTCCAGCATTGGAGATCCACTTCTTACTTCCATTTAAAACCCAGCCATCGCCTTTTCTTACCGCTCTTGTCTTCATTGACGCAGCATCTGATCCAGCCTCAGACTCTGAGAGGCAATATGAAAAACCTTTACCTTGAGCAAGCGGTATTAGCCAACGCTTCTGTTGCTCAGCACTGCCACCTAACATAAGTGGAACAGAACCAAGTTTATTCACTGCAGGAATTAAGGATGCAGAAGCACAGACTCTGGCAACTTCTTCGATGATTATTACAACACCAAGTGCATCTGCTCCATCGCCACCATATTCACTAGGAACGTGGGCTGCGGCAAGGCCTGCGCCTTGAAGAGCCTCGAATGCTTCTTGTGGATATCTGGAATTAGCATCGACATCATGAGCAAAGGGTTGAATTTTTTTATCTGCAAGTGAGCGAACGCTCGCTCTCAAGGCTTGATATTCCTCAGGAAGTTCGAAGAGATTTACCATGGCGCAATACTACTTATCTTGTGATGAATTGTTCTTGCGAGAAAGTTGCTCAAGATAAGCGTTATATTCGGCAAGATCTGTACTGGAGCGACGATCTGCCCTCTTAGCTTCCCTGGCATCACTTCTTACCCACTGAATAAAAGTTGCAACAAGGGCAATAACGATAGGTATTTCACCCATAGCCCAACCAATGGCAGCTCCTGTCTTTTGATCCCGTAGAAGATCGGTGGCCCAAGGTCGATCCAGCAACTGATACAGACCACCATCAATCAACTCATTAGCTGACATCAGGGCCACTGAAAAGAAAGCGTGAATACTCATCGCTGCAAGAAGTATTACTACACGAACTAGATGATGAACCTTTCTGGGATTTGGATCAATTCCAACTATGACGTGAAAGAAAAGTAATCCAGCAGCAACGAAATGAAAGTTCATAATCAGATGACCAAAGTGTCCACTCATTAGATTAGAAAATAGCGGCGTGAAATAAAGTGCAAAGAGCGAGCCATCAAAAATTGCTAGCGCGGAAATCGGATGAGTTATGACTCTACTCGGGCGAGAGTGAAGAGCTTGTATCAGCATCCCTCGAATTCCTCGCTCAGATTTGTTTCTCCCAATAGGAAGAGTTCTCAAAGCAAGTGTGATTGGAGCGCTTAATATGATTGCAATTGGAGCAATCATGCTTAAAACCATATGGGCAATCATGTGATACTGAAAAGAGAAGTGAGAGTAAAGACCTAGTCCCCCGCTTGTTGCATAATCTAGAAGTGAAATTCCAATCGCAAAGGAAACTGTTCTCCCAACGGGCCAACGATCTCCCCGGCGAGAAAGAGCAACTACGCCGCGGATATAAAGTGCGGTAGCAAAAATTAGAACGCCAAGTGCTAAACCATTTGCTTCATATTCAAAGAACACTCTTGAAAGAGTGGGTTCACTTGGCATAGAAATTCCAATTAGCTCTCTGATGCGATCAAATTCTATTTCGCCACTTTCCACCGGAGTGAAGCGGTTAAGAATTGCGCCAATTCCCAAGATTACTATCATTACCCCGATTTCAAACGAGAGTAAAGTATTGACCGATACATTCTTTCTTACTCTGCTAGCAATAATGAAAACGATAAGCGTTAGTGCAATTTTTAGCGAAATTAAAGCGCCATATCCAGTAAACCAATCTGGGCTAAAGCGAAGTCTTGTCCAGGCGTTTGCTACACCACTTAGAACAACAGCTAGAGATGACCAGAGGGCAATCACAGATACTCTAGAAAAAGCAAAGCTTTGTATCTGGCTTGGCATTACTTTCAAAGCAATCACACTGCCAATCCAAAAGCTTAAGCCAATAACATGGATTACAAGTGACCCGATTGCAAGTGAGTGACCCCCTAGCGAACTGGAATGACTCTGGAACAGCGGGGCAATAATGCCGCTCAGTGCTAAAACAAGAAGTACTAGCGCGCCACCATTTTTCTTCAGTAAATTTGAAAAGATAAATACCAGAAAAGCTACTATGACTTGATAAGTTAACAATTTGCCAAGAGTTACTTGAGTGATAAAAGATTGCAAGATGTTCACTTTCAATATTTCGCCAATTCCACTGCCAAATATTTCAGCAAGGCTGGACAACAAATAACCAATGGTCACTACAAACCATACTCCCGAGAGAATTTTTAAAACTTTGAGAGTGGTTGCAGAGCTCTGCTCAAGATGACCATGATTTTCTGGAAGTAGAAAGGCGAGGGAAATTAAGAGTCCGATCACAAGGACAGCAAGAGCGGTATTTGCTAGATCAAATAACATGCTTGTCCACTATTCCGATTCGCCGAAGTAATGCATACTACCTAAGATTACGCTGTGCCGACATATCAATATCAATGCACCGCCTGTGAACATGCCTTTGAGATAGTGCAATCCTTCACAGATGAGCCAATCTCAATTTGTCCTGAGTGTGGCAAAGAGGTTCGAAAGATTTACTCAAATGTTGGGATCGTCTTCAAAGGTTCTGGCTTTTATAAGACTGATTCCCAAGTTAAAAAGAGTGAGGTGCCAAAGCCAACTCC